>Ga0315278_10000605_pt1 | contig 31798 bp, 33 predicted proteins | sample YL17G06_0_MG_FD_203880 | JGI IMG/M metagenome (GOLD analysis project Ga0315278, IMG submission 203880) | Sediment microbial communities from Yellowstone Lake, YNP, Wyoming, USA - YL17G06_0 | ecosystem: Environmental > Aquatic > Freshwater > Lake > Sediment | place: USA: Wyoming | collected... | reverse complement strand
TGCGCCGTTCGGGGCTCACGCAGCTCTATCTGACCATGCTCTTCTCGGTGCCGCCGGCGCGCCGCGCGTTGTTGGCGCTCGGCCTCGCCCTCGAAATCGTCGGGACCGACCCGGACGGACGTCTCTATCACGAGGTTCGCGAGAAGAGCGGGCTTTCCTACGATCTCTGGGCGGATCTTCCGGGGGGGGCCGGCTGGGCGGCGCTTGCCGTCGGCGCGGTCGCCGAGCGCCGCGCCGAGTTGCGGCTGCGCCGCGCCATCGACCGCGTGTTCGAAACCGCCGCCACCGAGGGCTTCCGCGACGAGGAGATCGCGCGCGCGCGGCGCAAGGTCCGCTATCGCTATGCGCGTCTTTCCGAAGCCAAGCTCGATCGTGCCGCCGCGCATGCGGCGTCGGTTCTCTACGGCGCGCCGCGACTCGACGAGGCGGAATCGATCGTTTGTTCGCTTCGCCGCGAGGAGATCGAAGGAGCGTGGCGCCGCGCGCTTCGCGGTCCGCGCTTGACGGGCGTGCTCACCGGTAGCTGAGGGAACGTTTCACGCTTCGTTCGCGTGCGGGGTCGAATCACACGCCGCCGGTCTGCTCGTTCCGCAAGCGAAGGAACGTGAAACGCCCTCCCAGCGGGCTGGTTGCGCGCGCACCGGCGCGGGCGGTACAAGTTGCGCTTCATGGCTCTGCGCATCGTGCTCGTCGGTCAATCGGCGTTCGGAGAGAAGACCCTCGAACGACTGTCGCGAGATCACGAGATCGTCGCCGTCTACTGCCCCCCCGGCGCGTCGGGCGACAAGATCGATCCGCTGAAGGCGAAGGCGCTCGCGCTCTCCCTCCCCGTGCATCAGCCGAGGTCGATGAAGGGCGACGACGTGCACCGCGAGTTCGCGACGCACGACGCGGATCTCGCCGTGCTCGCCTTCGTCACCGTGATCGTGCCCGAGCGCATCATCCGACTCCCGCGCCTCGGCACGATCTGCTTCCACCCGTCGCTGCTGCCGCGCTATCGCGGGGGCAGCGCGATCAACTGGCAAATCATCCGCGGTGAAACGCGCGGCGGCTTGACCGTCTTCTGGACGGACGCGGGCATCGATACAGGCCCGATTCTGCTGCAGAAGGAGGTTGCGATCGGTCCCGACGACACGACGGGATCGCTCTACTACGAGAAGATCTTTCCGCTCGGGCTCGATGCGATGGAGGAGGCGGTCGGGCGGATCGCCGAGGGTCGCGCGCCGCGCATTCCGCAGGACGAATCGCTTGCGAGCTACGACCCCCTCTGCCGGGACGAGCACGTTGGCATCGATTGGTCCCGGCCCGCCCGCGAGATCTACGATCTCGTGCGAGGCGCGGATCCGCAGCCCGGCGGTTGGGGACTTCTTCGTGGCGAGAAGATTCGCTTCTATGATTGTCGACTCGTCACCTCCGGCCGAGGTGAACCCGGCCAGGTGCTTGCAATCGGCGAGGAGCATGCGGAGATCGCGCTCGTCGGCGGCGCGCTGCGCGCTCGGCGATTGCGCGTCGGGGACTCGGCGAAAAAGTCTCCGCCCGCCGAGCTGGCGCACGCGGGGCGACTGCGGGTCGGCGATCGTCTCGAACGGGGGCGCTGAGCTTCCATGGCGGATGAGATGAGAAGCGCGATCGAGCGCGCGTTTCAGGAAAGTATCGATGCCAAGCAACAATTCCTGAAGCAGCACCTGCCGGCGCTCGAGAGCGTGATCGAGGTGATCGCGGCGCGGATGCTCGCGGGGAACAAGGTGATGTTTTTCGGCAATGGTGGCAGCGCGGCGGATGCGCAGCACCTGGCGGCGGAGTTCGTGAATCGCTTTCTGCTCGAGCGCCCGCCGCTGCCGGCGATCGCGCTCACCACCGACAGCTCGATTCTGACCAGCATCGGCAACGATTACGGCTTCGTCGAGGTGTTCGCCAAGCAGGTGAAGGCGCTCGGCCGGGAGGGCGACGTGGCGGTGGGACTGTCGACCAGCGGCAATTCGCCCAACGTGGTGCGTGCCGTCGAAGTCTGCAAGAAGAAGGGCATCATCACTGTGGCGCTGACCGGCGGCGGAGGCGGAAAGCTCGCGGGAATCGTGGACCATCATCTCTGCGTGGCCGCCACCAAGCTCACCGCGCGCATCCAGGAGACCCACATCCTGATCGGCCATGTGATCTGCGAGATGGTGGATGGCAAGCTCTTCGGGCACGACCCGGGAAAGCGCAGCCGGGGTTGAAATTCCGCGAGATCGATCTGTCGCGCGTCCGCACCCATCCGCTCGGCTCGCGAACGAGCAAGGTGGACGCGCAGGCGCTCGGGCGGCCTGTGGGGAGCGGGGCGTCCGTTGCCGAGCTGCTGGCGAGCCTGCCCGATCTGCTCGCTGCGCGCGAGCTGCGTGAAGCGGCACGCGAGCTCGCCCGCCGGCGCCGCTCGGGGGGCTCGATTATCCTCGGCATGGGAGCTCATCCGATCAAGGTCGGACTGTCGCCGCTGATCGTCGATCTCCTCGAGCGCGGCGTATTCGCGGCCGTGGCGATGAATGGGGCCTGCATCGTTCACGACTTCGAGCTTGCACTCGCCGGCCGCACCTCGGAGGAAGTCGCCGAGCAGTTGGCCGACGGCAGCTTCGGCATGTCGGAGGAGACGGGCCGCTTCTTGAATGAAGCGGCCGGCGAAGGCGTGGCGGCGGGAATCGGGCTCGGCGACGCCGTCGGGCGAAAGATTCTCGCCGCGGTTCTGCCCCACGCCTCGCTCAGCATTCTCGCGGCCGGCGCTCGGCTCGGTATCCCCATCACCGTGCACGTGGCGCTCGGTACCGACATCATCCACATGCACCCCAGCGCCGACGGTGCGGCCATCGGCGAGACGAGCTTGCGCGACTTCCGCATCCTCGCCGAGTGCGTTACCACGCTCGAGGGCGGGGCATTCGTGAACCTTGGCTCGGCGGTGATCCTTCCCGAAGTGTTTCTCAAGGCGCTCAGCTTGGCTCGCAACGTGGGCCGCACGGTCGCGGACGTCTTCACGCTCGACATGGACTTCAACCGCCAGTATCGCCCCCTCACCAACGTCGTCTCGCGCCCGACGCTGCAGGGTGGGCGAGGGATCCATCTCACTGGGCACCACGAGATCATGTTTCCGCTGCTTTGCGCGGCGCTGCGGGAAGAGATGGAGCAATCGTGAGCAAGGCCCGTAAGAACGAAGGAACTGCCCGGCCCGCGGGCCGGAGCGAGACCACGGGTGCGATCGTCACGCTCCTTTCCGACTTCGGCGAGCGCGACGGCTTCGTCGGGATCGTCAAAGGGGTCGTGCTCGGGATCTGTCCCACGGCGACGATCGTCGACCTGAGCCACGAGGTCCCGCCGCAGGACGTCACCAGTGGCGCGCTGATTCTCGCCAGCGCCGTCGGATATTTTCCCGAGCGCACGATCCACTTGGCCGTCGTCGATCCCGGCGTCGGCACGACGCGCCGCCCGATCCTGATCGAGACCGACCGTTTCGTGCTGATCGGTCCCGACAACGGGCTGCTCAGCGTCGCAGCGAACGCCGCTCCCGTTCGGCGCGTCCTCCATCTCGATCGACCCGAGTATTTCTCGCCGTCGCCGAGCCATACGTTCCATGCGCGCGACGTTTTCGCTCCGGTCGCCGGCCACTGCGCCCGCGGCGTCGAATGCGCCTCTCTCGGCTCGGCGCTGGATGGCTTCGCGCGCGCGTCAATTCCGGAAGTACGACGGCTGGAGGCCGCGCTCGAGGGCCAAGTCATCCACGTCGATCGCTTCGGCAACCTGATGTGCAACATCCGGCGCGAAGATCTCACCGGCTTCCGCGAGCCGGAGCTTTCCATTAGTATCGGTGGCGTGCAGATTGCGGAAATTTCCCCTCATTACTCCGCGGTCCGAGAAGGCAAGCCTGTCGCCCTGTGGAACAGTTGGGGGAGGCTCGAGATCGCGGTCCGCAACGGATCTGCGTCGCGTCATTTGCGCGCCCGCAACGGAGATCGGATCCAGGTGAATTTCCGGCGATGAGGCCCGTCGAGCTCTGGGCGCCTTCGCCCGAGGAGACCGCCACGACGGGGGTTGCGGTCGCGGGGGCCGCTCGAGAGCAGCGGCGCCTGCCCGTCTTGAACCTCGTTCTGTTCGCGCTTACGCTCGCGACCACCACCATCGCCGGAGCACTCAACGCCGAGGTTTCCCCGCCGGATCTCCGCGCAAACTGGACGAGCGGTCTTCCCTTCTCGCTCACGCTGATGGCGATCTTACTGGCCCACGAGATGGGCCATTATGTGCTTGCCCGGCTCCACGGGGTGCGGGTGACGTTGCCGTTTTTTCTGCCGGGCCCGCCCTTCTTGACCGGCACCTTCGGCGCGTTCATCCGCATGAAGTCGCTGCCGCAGAACCGCCGCGTTCTGTTCGACGTCGGTGCAGCCGGCCCCTGGGCGGGCGTCTGCGTGGCGATCCCCGCGGTGATCTGCGGCCTCCGTCTCTCAGAGATCCATTCGATCCCTCCCAGCTTTAGGGGATTCGAGTTCGGGGATTCGCTGCTCTTCAAGCTGCTCTCTCGCTGCGTCGTCGGTCCCGTGCCCTACGGCTTCGACATCATGCTCCATCCGATCGCGCTCGCTGGCTGGTTCGGCTTGCTGGTGACGGTGCTCAATCTGCTGCCGGTCGGCCAACTGGATGGCGGACACGTGATCTATGCGCTGTTCGGTCGGCGCCATCGGTGGATCGCCCGGGGCTTTCTGGTCTTCACCGTCGGAGTTGGATTTCTCGGCTGGTACGGTTGGTTCCTATGGGCGGTCTTGATGGTGCTGGTCGGTCTCGATCATCCGCCGACGCTCGACCACGAGACGCCGCTCGATCCGAGGCGCAGGCTCGCCGGCTGGCTCACTTTGGTGCTGTTCGTCGCTACGTTCATTCCCGTGCCGATCCGGATGCTCGAGGGCGGAAGCGGTCCGCGCCCGGACGAGCTGATCCCGGCGACGCTTTGGTTCGGAGGTTGAGGGCGGGGCGACGGGTGGAGGAGCCATGAGCGAGCGACCTTCTTGGGACCAGTACTTCATGCTGATCACGCGGCAGGTCGCAGACCGTTCGACTTGCAACCGAGCGAAAGTCGGTGCGGTGATCGTGCGCGACAAGAACATTCTCGCCACTGGCTACAACGGCTCGCCCGCCGGACTACCCCACTGCACGGACGTGGGATGCCTGATCTACGAATCGCGGACGCCGAGCGGGGAGATCGAAGAGAACTGCTTTCGGACGATTCATGCCGAGATCAACGCGATCGCACAAGCGGCGAAGAACGGATCATCGATTCTCGGCGCCGACATCTACATCACGCACACCCCCTGCATTCATTGCTTCAAAGTTCTCATCAACACCGGAATCAAGCGCGTCCTCTACGAGAAGCCGTACAAGATCGCGACCATCGACGAGCTGCGGCGATATTGCGACGTGGGGCTGATTCAGGTTCCGATGTAATCCATGAGCTGGAGCGTTTCGCGCTGGCAGCGGGTCGGCGGCCTCGAACAGCGCTTCGGTGATCGCATCGAGGCTCTGCCGCGGGCAGTGGCCACGCTGCGGCAGGTCCACGGACGCCGCATCCACCATCTGGATGACGCTTCAGATGGCAGCGAGGGAGACGGCCTAGTGACCGACCGCCCGGCAACGCTCGTCGGTGTCTGGACCGCGGAGTGCGTGCCCGTCCACCTGGTCGCGCCCGGAGCGCGGATCGCCGCCGCGCTTCACTGTGGCTGGCGCGGCAGCGCGGCTGGAATGATTCCAGCCGCCCTGGAGCTCTTGGAGCGACGCTGGAACGTTAGGGCAGGGGAGATCGACGCTGCGCTCGGGCCTGCAATCGACGGTTGCTGCTACGAGGTTGGCGGCGAAGTTCGCAGCGCCTTCGTTGCCAGAGCCGGCTTGCGGCTCGGCAGCATCGGTTTCCAGGCCCGCGGGCACCGCCTCTACTTGGGCCTCCGGTCCTTTCTCGCGGCGGAGCTCCAAGCTTTCGGCGTGGCGCACGTCGAGCGACTCGGACCCTGTACCGGGTGTCGCACCGACCTGCTCTATTCCTATCGCAAGGAGGGGAAGACCGGCCGCCAGCTGAGCTGGATCGGCTGGCAGGCCTGAAAACCCTGCTAGTGGCTGATTTTTGACGATCGACGTCCCCTTCACCGTCTGGCCACAGCCCAAAAAGACCCACTACCGAAACGCTCGCTTTCTTGTCTCGGCAGCGGTTTTCCAGTACTCGGTTGCGCAGTCATGAGGAGCGGTAAGACGACTGCCGGCGATCCCCGGGCGAAGACCGGGCGGTATTCGAGTTGCGAGAATCGGTATCAGGGCCCACCACAGTCGAGTCTAGCGGCGGCGGTATCGGCGAACGTGGGAGCGCCCGCGACCCGTGAAATCGTTGCCGAAGAGGCGGGAGGCTGCTAGGGTGCGGTTTCAGGAGCTGGGCCGTTTGAAGAGGAGGATCCGCATGAAACGATCGATTGCTTGTCTGAGCCTCGTGGCCGTCCTCGCGATGTACGGCTCTGCGCTCGCGATTCCGCAAGACGAATACGATGATTCTCAATCGTACCCGCTACGGGTCGCTGCGTACTTGCTGAATCCCGTCGGTGTCGGTCTCGAGTATGCGATCTTCCGGCCATTTCACTGGCTGGTATCGTACAACGACACGACCGAGCTGATCTTCGGTCACGGACCGCACGGCGCCGAAGAGCTGAAGACCCTGTCGACGGCGAGCTACTAGTCCGTTTCGTCAGAACCCGACCGGCGGTGCGGATCGAGCTGGCGGGCAGTCGGGTGCTGCTTTGATCCGAGCGCCGTGGGTCTGCGGCTACGAAGAAACTGCCCAGCGGCAGTGGAACTCATCCGCCCGAATGCGGATGGAGCTGCCGATCCCGACGCTACCGCCTCACGCCTGCTTTCCGTCCGGCACCTCGTCCGCTCGAGCGGCGGGGCATCTTCGGCGGTCGCCGTCAGAAGGAGGAAGGGGCGCGGACTAGGCTGTAGGCCAGAGAGCTTCTAGTCTCGCCACCGCGACGGCGAGCTTGCGGATTCCGAATCCGCCGAACATCACGGTCACCTTCTCGCGCTCGCCGTTGCCTTCGGTGGCGCGTACGATCCCTTCGCCGAGCGTCGGGTGGCGCACTCGCGTGCCGACCCGGAACGAGGGCCGTGCCAGCGCCGTGAGCTGGATCGGTCGGGATACCACGGCGACTTGCGATTCGCTGTAGTCGATCACTCGCTCGCGCGGCTCATGCGCGGCGTCGTCCTCGGTGCGATCGTCGAGCCGCTCCGCAAAACCAGGCCCGCGAGGCTCGAGAAGCTCGGCCGGGATTTCGCGTAGGAAGCGTGACGGAGGATTCTCGGTCTCCGCGCCGAAGAGACGCCGCCGACGTGCCCGCGACAGGTAGAGCTGCTCACGGGCACGGGTCATGCCGACGTAGCAGAGGCGGCGCTCCTCCTCGACGGCATCCCTCTCCATCAGCGAGCGGCGATGTGGAAAAATTCCTTCTTCCATGCCGACGAGGAATACGACGGGAAACTCAAGCCCCTTGGAGGTGTGCAGGGTCATGAGCGTGATGCGATCGCGATCGTCGCTCAACGCATCGGCATCCGCCACCAGTGCGGCTTGCTCGAGAAACTCGACGAGTCCCTGGCCTTCCCGATCGGCTTCTTGAGCGACCGTCACGAACTCCTGCAGATCCTCGAGCCGCGATTCCGAGTCGCCGTTCGCCCGCGCGCACAGCGTCTCCAGGTAGCGGGTGAGACGGAAGATCTCCTCGACGAGGGCGCCGATCGGACCTGCCGCTCGCGCGCGAAGCTCCGCAAGGATCTTCGCGAAGCCGAGAATCTTCCCGCGCACCGCCGTCGGTAGCGCGTCCGGGGGCTCGGCGAGCGTCTCGTCGAGCGAGACATCGCGAGCGCGTGCGGCGGCGACGAGCTTTTCGAGCGTCGAGGCGCCGATCCCCCGGGCCGGGACGTTGAGAATGCGCTGTAAGCTCCACTCGTCGTCGCGATTCGCGACGACGCGCAAGTACGCGAGGATATCCTTGATCTCCTTGCGCTCGTAGAACTTGACGCCGCCGACCAACGAATACGCGATGCCGGCACGCAAGCATTCCTCCTCGAAGACCCGCGATTGCGCGTTGGTGCGGTAGAAGACCACGAAGTCGCCGAGCGGTCGCTGGCGCGAGCCCCGAGCGATCTCCCGCACGACGAAGCGCGCTTCGGCCCGCTCATCGGCTGCGTGATGGAGGATCGCGCGAGAACCGCGCGGGTTCTCGGTCCAGAGCGTCTTTCCCCTCCGGCTCCGATTGTTGCGGATGACCGCGTCCGCCGCGGCGAGAATGCTTTGGGTGGAGCGGTAGTTCTGTTCGAGTCGGATCACCGTGGCTTCGGGATAATCCTTCTCGAATTCGAGGATGTTGCGGATGTCGGCGCCCCGCCATCCGTAGATCGATTGATCCTCGTCGCCGACCGCGCTCAAGTTGCGGTGCGCGCCGGCGAGTGCGTGAAGCCACTGGTACTGGGCACGGTTCGTGTCCTGATACTCGTCGACGAGCAGGTAGCGAAACCCCTGCTGGTAGCGGCGAGCGACGTCCGGGACGCGCTCGAAGAGCGTGAGCGCGAGCAGCAGAAGATCGCCGAAATCGACCGCGTTGTTGCGGACGAGCACCGCCTGATAGAGCGCATAGGCCTCGGCGGCCGCTGCGTCCGTGGACGTCGCGGCGGCGGCGAGCAGTCGGTCCGGAGTGAGCGCCTCGTTCTTCGCCTGATCGATGCGGGCGAGCAGCGCTTGCGGCGTGACGGGGAAGGATCGGCCTTCAATCGCGGCGGTCAGCACGCCGAGTTGATCGCGATCGTCGTAAACGACGAAGGAGGGCTGATAGCCGAGGCCGAGCGTCTCGATGTGTCGCCGCAGCAGGCGAGACGAGATCGAATGAAACGTGCCGATCCAGAGCTCTGCGGCGCCCGTTCCGATCAACCTTGCGATGCGCTCGCGCACCTCGCGCGCCGCTTTGTTGGTGAACGTAACGGCGAGCAGCTCGTTGGGTCGAGCGCGGCCCGCACGAAGAAGGTGGGCGATACGGTGCGTGAGAACGCGCGTCTTGCCGCTTCCCGCGCCGGCGACCACCAGCAACGGCCCTTCGCCGTGCTCCACGGCCTTCTGCTGCTCGGGGTTCAGCCCGCCATCCGCCACGCGCTTCCTCGATCCGCCCGAGCCTTCTCTTTGATGCAATTCGAAGCGACAGGCAATACGGTCAAAAAAAGAGGGCTGCGAGACGCAATGACCTCGCAGCCCTCGTACAGTCGGTGAGGTGACGATCGCTTCAGACGGCGATGCGGTTGTCCTCCTCGGCGTTTGCCGTCTGTGTGGGCACGCGGCCACCGGCCAAGCGGGCACGCTGACGCCATTCCTGAAGCCCGCGCCGCAGATAGTCTGCGTTCAGCTCGAGCGTCTGGCAGATGTTCTCGTACGCAAAGACCCAGGAACTATCCGACGAGAAGAGCCATTCCTCCGCTTCGGAGAAGAGCTCGCGACCGCGCGACTCGCGCGAGAACGCAAACTTCTGATAGCAATCGACCGCGTCTTCGAGCACCGCTAGCATCAACCGCTTCTCGCCACGAATTGCCGAGCCGCGACCACGAAAATGTGCGAAGAATTGTGACGGCAGCAGCGTATCCGGCTCGAATAGACTGACCCCAGACTGACGCATTTACACTCCTCCTCAGTTACAGCTACCCGCACCCCTGCCCTGGATTGGGTTGCAAGTTGGGCACCCACAACAGTGGCGGACAATATGCTCGCCGTGCGTCAAAAAGCTAATGAAAAACTCTTTTTTGTATTATTAGTTTCTCTTATCGCGGCGCGTCAAAATGGTGCGAGGCGAGAACGCCATGAAGCTGGTCGAAGCCGATTCTCGGGTATCGACGTAAGATACTCCGATTCGCCAAAGCTTCCGAAGAGTTATTCCACGGTCACACCGGCGGCCGCGCCCGCAGCGCTGGCCCCGGAACGGGCTCTGGCGCGCGAATTCGTTTGACGCCCAGGGGCCTCGCGGCTCTGATGAATCCCTTCCATCGACGTATCCGAAGCGCGACTGCGAGGCGGTTCACGCTCCGCCAAAACGAGATCCACCGTAAAGGCCGCACGCGGTAGCAGGAAAAGGCGGACAGCTACGCGGCACGCGAGGTAGTCGCCGAGCTTCGCTGCCGATCCCGCCAAGCGAATAGCGAGCGCCTCACCTTCGCCGGATTCAGCTGGAAGAGCTCGCAGAGCCGATCGAAGGAGAATATGGATTCTTGACCCGTAATCTCGATCCACTCCATAGTCTCGACGTACGCCTCGCTCTGCTCACGACCCAGCATCACTTCCTTGCGAAACGTCTCGATACCGTCGCTGAACACGGCCCACAAAAGTGAGAGCTCGCCGGACCAGTTTGGCTGTTGTTCGGAGAAGAACTGCTCTGGGAGGATGAAGTCCGGTTCCAGACTCGCGAAAGCTGTCGGATCCATGGGTTCAGGTAAATGCTGTGCCATTTTCTCATTCCCTCCAGAATGATGATGGCATCCTTGAAAGCAATTAGTTTGCCAACTTTAGCACAAGCCAAAATTTGGCTATTCTCTGATGTGGATCTATGGCTTAGCCAAATATTGATACTGCGATGTTATGAATCTATTGAGATACAATGATACAGGACTTTAACATTAATGGCCAATAATTGTCAGTTCCAGGCGGCCACTTAAGTTCATTCCTTAATAATATGCGATAAAACTCCTATGGCAGGATTCGTTTTCGGTAACTGATAGCAAGCCGTTCTTCGATCGCATCGATCGATAAGCTCTCGCTCATACTCACCGTCAGGAACGCTTCATCGGGATCCTCGAAATCGTCGATCAGGATGCGACGTTCCAGAACCACCAGGTCATCGGTGCGGGCAGGACGCGGCACATGCTTTCGAGTAGTGCCCGGAACCGGCGGCAGCTCGCCACGCATTTCCCCCCGAAGGACGGCTCGATCCAGCGGCCGAGGCCGTAGCCCGAGCACGCCGAAGGCCGTGCGGCCGACGTTTGATTCGGCGTCGAGAAAAATTCCTGAGCGCGTGCGAGTTGCCTCGGTTGCGCCCGGGGGGCTCCGTCGATCGAGAGCGTGTCGTTCGGCCCCGCTCGAAGGCTAGCTCGGTAGGATGTTGCATTCCCTTTGATCGCGCCCAACGGGAGCGATCCGTGGCGCACGCTCCTAGGGCGTCGACGCTCATGTGGGAGAGGGCTGTTGCGAGTCGCGATGACGATGTCTAGTCTTAGGATTGCCGTTGCCGTCCGCCACAAGCCCCATGCTCTACGAAGACCGCGTCGCCCAGTTTCGCTGGCAGATTCCCGAGGACTTCAACTTCGCGTGGGATGTCATCGACGCCTACGCGCAGGATCGTAGCCGGCTGGCGCTCGTCTGGGAAAACGAGGCCGGCGACGAGGCGCGATACACGTTCTGGGATTTCTCCGAGCGGAGCCGCCGATTCGCCAACGTGCTTCTCGGTCTCGGTGTCAGCCGCGGCGATCCGGTGATGATCATGCTGCCGCGCATTCCCGAGTGGCAGACCGTGTTCCTCGGCGTGCTCCGCATCGGCGCCCTGGCGATTCCCTGCACCGCCCAGCTTCGCGCCAAAGACATCGTCTACAGAGCAAACCACAGCGAGGCGAAGGCGATCGTAACGACCGCGGAGAACTGCGAGCTCGTTGAGAGCGCGCTCGCCGAGTGTCCCTCCCTCGACTCGAGGATTGCGGTGGGCGGACCGCGGCCGGGCTGGACGAGCTTTCAAGATGCGATGCGGGACGCCCCGCGCTCACTTGAGCGCGTGCGCACGCGCTCAAGTGAGCCGGCGATCTGCTTTTACACGTCGGGAACGACGAAGGAGCCGAAGGCCGTCCTGCACGCTCATTCATACACGCTTGCCCACCGCGTGACCGGCGAGGCGTGGCTCGACCTCCGCCGCACCGACCTCCACTGGACGACGTCCGACACCGGCTGGGCGAAGGCGGCTTGGGGCGTGCTCTTCGGCCCGTGGAACCTCGGCGTGCCGGTGCTCATGTACAACGGCCGGTTCGAGCCCAAGAAGGAGCTCCAGCTTCTGGAAAAGCATCAGGTGACCACGTTTTGCGCCCCCCCCACAGAATACCGAATGCTCGTCAAGGAGGATCTCGCGCGGTTCGATCTCTCGAAGCTGAGACACTGTACGGGTGCCGGGGAGCCGCTCAATCCCGAAGTCATCGAGCAATGGAAGAAGGCTTACGGCCTGACCATACACGACGGCTACGGGCAGAGCGAAACCGTGCTCCTGGTCGGCAATCTCGCCGGCCTGCCGGTTCGGCCAGGCTCGATGGGCAAGCCCGCGCCTGGCCACGATGTCCGCGTCATCGACGAAGCCGGTAGAGAAGCGCCGGTCGGTGAAGTCGGCGAAGTGGCATTGCGGGGGCGAACGCCGTCTCTGTTTCTGGAATACTGGAAAAATCCTGGCGAGAGCAAGGCGTGCTGGCGGGGGGAATTTTATCTGACCGGAGATCGCGCGTACCGCGACGAGCAGGGATACTTCTGGTTCGTCGGTCGCGGCGATGACGTGATCATTTCCGCTGGCTATCGCATCGGCCCGTTCGAGGTCGAGAGCGCGCTTCTCACCCATCCTGCCGTTCTAGAGTCCGCGGTCGTGGCGAGCCCGGACCCGGTTCGCGGCAGCGTCGTCAAGGCGTTCATCAAGCTGAGACCGCAGCACGTCGGCTCCGAAGATCTGCAGAAACAAATTCAAGACCACGTGAAGCGCATCACGGCGCCCTACAAGTACCCACGAGAGATCGAGTTCGTCGACGATCTACCGAAGACGGTGAGTGGCAAGATCCGCCGTGTCGAACTGCGTAAACGCGAGGAAGATCGCAAACGTTGATTCGGTGGCGGGCTTCCTTGACACGTCCCGCAGTTGGACGTAGATTAATTTTTTAAGCGACGTCCATTCTTTCGCCGAGGGATCCACTCTCTGACGCTTCACCGTTCATCGCGGCTGCAACTCGCGCGAAGCGCTTCGTGTTCCCGTCCTTAAAGTAGGGTTCATGGCGAAACAGGCTCCCTCCCGTAGCGTCACGGCTTCGCCTCCAGCGAAGGGGCAACCGCAGACGAAGGCTCACCCGTCTGCCGCCGGCACCGACCGCAAGCAGGATCCGAGGAAGATCCGTAAGCTCATCGATCTCGGCAAAGAGCGCGGTTATCTGACCTATACGGAAGTGAACGAGGCGGTTCCGCGCGAAGGCTCAACGCCCGAAGAACTCGACAGCGTGATGTCGATGCTCGGTGACATGGACATCGAAGTCGTCGAATCGATGGACGAGGAGGGATTCGCGCCGGAGGCCGAGGCCGAAGCGGAACCGGCCGAGCCCGAAGTCGAAACCCCGGAGCCCGAGGAGCGCTCGTTCGGCGACACCTCCGATCCGGTTCGCATGTACCTCCAGGAGATGGGCGGCGTGCCACTGCTTTCCCGCGAGGAAGAGGTGGCGATCGCTAAGAAGATCGAGGCGGGCAAGATGCAGGTGGCCGACGAGGTCTTCTCGGTGCCGCTCGCGCTGCATTACGTGATGACGATGGCCGAGAAGCTGAAGAGCGGCGAGGTGGAGGCGCGACAGGTCTTGTTCGAAGAAGACGATGAGGTCGATTCGCCGGAGAAAGAGGAGCGTCGCGTCCAGGCATTCCTCAAGGCCGTCGGGCCGCTCAAGCGCTACTCGGCGGACCGTGCGAAAGTCTCGGGCGGAACGAAGAAGGCCAGCACGAGGGACGTCGTCAAGCGAGAGAGGAAGCTCCACGGGCTCCAGGAAAAGATCAAATCCGGTCTCGTGGCCCTTGATCTCGGCGAACGGCACATTTCGGCCATCGTCGACAAGCTTAAGGAAGCGACGGACCTGATCCGCAACCACGAACAGATCGTCCGCGGGCTGGAGGCGCGCTCCGGCAAGCCGGTCGCGGAGCTACTCCGCGCCAGCGTACGACTGCGAAACGGAGCCAAGAAGTCGAGTCGGTCTGTAGCGAGCGCCTTCAAGATGCCCGTCGAGGAGATCCAACGTGTCGCTGATGTGGTGCGCAAGGGAAAGAAGCGGGTGGGAGAGGTCGAGACCGATATCGGTATGTCGCGCGATGCGATGTTCCGGTCGCTGCGCCGTATTCTCGAGGGCGAATACAACGCTCAGGAGGGCAAGCGCCGGCTCATCGAGGCGAACCTCCGTCTGGTGGTGTCGATCGCCAAGCGCTACACGAATCGGGGTCTTGGGTTCCTAGATCTGATCCAGGAAGGCAACATCGGCTTGATGCGCGCGGTCGATAAGTTCGAGTATCAGCGGGGCTACAAGTTCTCCACGTATGCCACGTGGTGGATCCGCCAGTCGGTCTCGCGGGCGATTGCCGACCAAGCGCGTACGATCCGTATCCCGGTTCACATGATCGAGACGATCAACAAAGTGCTGCGCACTTCGCGCTATCTCGTCCAGCAGCTCGGGCGCGAACCCACCCCCGACGAGATCGCCAAGCAGATGGAGATGCCGGCCGACAAGATTCGCAAGGTCTTGAAGATCGTCAAAGAGCCCGTTTCGCTGGAGACGCCGATCGGCGACGACGAAGAGTCGAGCCTCGGCGATTTCGTGGAAGACCGTCAGAGCCTCTCTCCCGCCGATGCCGCCATGTATCTGAACCTCGAAGAGCAGACTCGCAAGGTGCTCGCGACATTGACCCCGCGCGAGGAGCAGATTCTGCGCATGAGGTTCGGCATCGGCGAGAAGACCGACTACACGCTCGAAGAAGTAGGGCAACGATTCGCCGTCACCCGCGAGCGTATTCGACAAATCGAGGCGAAGGCATTGCGGAAGCTCCGCAACCCCTCGCGTGTGAAGTCTCTCGAGGCGTTCGTCCAGAACTGACTCGCCGATTCGAGCGCGACTTACGGTCGCGCGGCAGACGCCGACTCAAGCCTGCAAAGGAGGTCCGATTAGGATGCTCAAAGATCTCGAAAAGGAGCTGAAGCGCTGGCGTGAGAAACGGGCGCAAAGGCCGGTGGCGAGATCGCGGGAAACCGCACTACCATCCGCTGCCGACCGCCGTACCGTCCGCGTCAACGGCCAGGAAGTCGTCGTCGTCAAGCGGGGCCGTAAAGCTCTCGCCTAAGTCACCTCTCTCCGCACTCAAAGACTGAGCTGCTGAGCGACCGCTTCGCGATGAAGCGGTGCGGAACCAAACGTCACCTCGTTCGCGAGAGCGCGACGATAGTAGAGATGGATGTCGTGCTCCCAGGTGAAGCCGATGCCCCCGTGGACCTGAATGGCATCGCCGGTGACGTTCTTGCCCATGTCGCTCGTATACGCCTTGGCCATCGCCACGGCCTTCGCGCATTCGCGGTTGCGCGCGTCCACCGCCCATGTCGCGTAATAGCTGAGCGATCGGGCGTTCTCGATGGCGACCATCATGTCGACGCACTTGTGTTTGACGGCCTGAAAGCTACCGATCGGCTTTCCGAACTGCATTCGCTCGCGCGCATATTGGACCGACAGCTCCAGCGCGCGCTGCGCCGCCCCGACGGTCTCGACGCAAAGCGCCGCGGTGCCGATTTGAAGAGCGCGTAAGAGAATTGGCCAGCCCTGGTCTACCCGCCCGAGCACCCGCTCGGCCGGCACGCTGACGCGATCGAAGGTGAGATTCGCCTGCCTGCGTGTCTTGTCGACCGTTGCCAGCGGGGTAATGGAAAGTCCGGGAGCGCCGCGCTCGACGAGAAACAGCGTGATGCCGTGTTGCGGGCATTTCTTCGCCGAGGCTGTCCGTGCGGCCACGACAATCCAGTCGGCAACGGCTGCATCGAAGACGAAGAGCTTCTCGCCGCGCAGCACATAGTCGCGTCCCTTGCGTTTGGCCTCGAACGCGATCTCCGCCGCGTCGTGCGAGACCGGGTCCTCGACAAAGGCGAGCGTCAGCACGGCGGAGCCTTCGGCGATTCGCGGCAGTACCTCCTTCTTCTGCGCGGCGGATCCGCCAGCGCCGACGGCGACACCGCCCAGCAGCACCGTCGCGAGGAACGGACCGGGAAGGAGCGCCTTGCCCATCTCCTCGACGATCACGCTCGCGTCGAGAAGACTTCCGCCCATACCGCCGAGGCTTTGAGGGATCAGCAGACCCAGCCAGCCGAGATCTGCGAGCTTCTTCCAGAGCTCGGCCGAGTGAGCGGTCTCGTGGTCCATCATCTTGCGAACGAACGCCGTTGGGCACTCGGCCTCGAGGAATTTGCTAGCGCTCTCGCGCGACATTTCCTGTTCCTCGTTGAATCCGAAGTTCATGGCGTCCTCGCATATGACCGTCGACCCCGCAGGGTCAAGGTTGCCCGAAGGAGCTAGAATGCTTACTCGCCGACTCGTTCTGGGGTATAGAAGCGCCGCGCCGTCCGTCCACCTGGAGACGGCGTTCCAACAATGGGGCGTTGTAGAGGAGGGCACGAGATGAAGGACGGCCGTTGGGTGCGTGGAGTGAGGCTGCCGCTCGGAAGCACGCCGCTCTCGCTCTTCGGCGAAGCGCTCGCGTTCGACGCGCAAGAGTTTTCTCCCGCCGCCGAGAACCGGCGCACGGAGTTCCACATCGGCACGCGAGGTCGCTGACCGATCTCGCGAGGAACCGCGCCGCGTTCCCCGCCTCGTTACCTCCGACGATGAAGCTCAGCCAACTACTCGCACCGACCCTGAAGGAAGACCCCGCCGACGCCGAGGTGGTGAGTCACAAGCTCCTCGTGCGCGCGGGGATGATTCGTCAGGTTGCGCGCGGAATCTACGACTTCCTTCCGCTTGGTCTGCGCGCCGTCCGTCGTGTCGAGACGATTGTTCGCGAGGAGATGAACCGCGCGGGCGCGCAGGAAATCCTCATGCCGGTGGTGTGCCCGGCAGAGCTCTGGCAGGAGAGCGGACGCTGGCAGAAATATGGTCCCGAGCTCCTGCGGCTCAAGGACCGCCACGATCGCGAGTTCTGCTTCGGACCGACGCACGAGGAGCTGGTCACCGACATCGTCCGCCGCGAGGTGCGCTCCTACCGCCAGCTGCCGCTCAACCTCTATCAGATCCAAGTCAAGTTTCGCGACGAGGTCCGCCCGCGCTTCGGCTTGATGCGCGGCCGCGAGTTCCTCATGAAAGACGGGTACTCGTTTCACGCCTCGGCGGAGGATTGCCGGCGCGAGTACGAGAACATGTTCCAGGCCTACTCGCGCATCTTCGAACGTTGCGGGCTCCGGTTTCGCCCGGTAGAGGCAGACACGGGGGCGATCGGGGGCTCGCAATCGCACGAGTTTCAGGTGCTCGCCGATTCGGGCGAGGATGCGATCGCGAGCTGTAACCGATGCGGCTACGCGGCGAACGTGGAAAAGGCCGAGGGCCGTCTCGAGCCGGCGCCGCAGGAGCCGAGGGGGGCCCTCGAAGCGGTGGCCACGCCGAACCAGCGAACGGTTGAAGAGGTGAGCGCGTTTCTCGGCCTGCCGCCGAGCCGCTTCGTGAAGACGCTCGTCTACGTGACCGACGCAGGCGAGCCGCTCGTCGCGCTCGTGCGCGGCGACCGCGCGCTCTCGGAAGCGAAGCTCAAGAATTCGGTCGGGGCCGCCGCCGTCCTATTGGCCGACGAGGCGATAGTCGAGCGCGTGACCGGAGCCCCTGTCGGGTTTGCCGGTCCCGTCGGCCTGCGTGCTCGCATCATCGCCGACCCCCTGCTGCGGGGCATCCGCGGCGCCGTCACCGGGGCCAACGAGGCCGACCGGCACTTCGTCGGCTTCGATCTCGAGCGCGACGCTCCGCCGGTCGAGTTCGTCGATCTCGTCGTGGTCGGGGCGGGCGACCGCTGCGGGCGCTGTCCGGACGGTCGGTTTGAGATCCATCGGGGAATCGAGGTCGGGCAAATCTTCTACCTCGGCCGCAAGTACAGTGAGCCGCTGCGTGCTGTGTTTCTCGACCCGGCCGGAGCGGAGCAGACGATCGAGATGGGGACCTACGGAATCGGCATTACCCGCACGGTGGCGGCGGCGGTCGAGCAGAACCACGATGCTCACGGGATCGTATGGCCAATTCCGCTCGCGCCGTTTCCCGCGATCGTCGTGCCGGTGAACCGCGCCGACGAAGCGGTCTGGGCGGCGGCGGAGCGCGTCTACCGGGAGCTCCGCGGCCGCGGCGTCGAGACCCTGCTCGACGACCGTGACGAGCGTCCCGGTGTCAAGTTCAAGGATGCGGATCTGATCGGGATCCCGTTGCGGGTGACCGTCGGGCCCAAGGCGTTGGCGCGTGGTAACGTGGAGCTGAAGATGCGTCGCGCCGAAACGGCGGAAGAGGTGCCCCTGGGAGAGGTTAGCGCGCGAGTCGCCGAGCAGGTGACCAAGGCGACCGCGCCGTGACGCTCAGCTGGCCGCTCGGCGGAATCCGACAGGGTGGCGCGCGAAGTCGGCTGATCTTCGCGCTCGACGTCGCCCAGCTCCGCGAGGCGGAGCAACTGGTGCGCACGCTGGTGCGCGAGGTCGGCCTCTTCAAGATCGGCAAACAGCTCTTCCTGCATGCCGGGCCGGCGGTCGTCCGTATGGTGCAGGAGAAGGGCGGCGAGGTATTCCTCGACCTCAAGTTTCACGACATCCCCCGCACCGTTGCGAAAGCGGCCGCCGAAGCGACGCGCATGCGGGTCCGGATGTTCGACCTCCATGCCTCGGGGAGCCTGGCGATGATGCAGCAAAGCGTCACCGAGGTGAACCGCGTCTGCCGCAACGAGCAGCTCCGTCGCCCGAAGATTCTCGCGGTCACCGTGCTGACGAGCCTCACGCGGGACGACCTGCGCCGTGTCGGCGTTCAAGCGGGGGTCGAGAGCCAAGTCGTTCGTCTCGCGCGGCTTGCTCGCGAGGCGTCGATGGACGGTGTGGTCGCCTCGCCGCTCGAGATCGCCCGCATTCGTAAGGAATGCGGGCGCGGCTTTCTCATCGTCACCCCCGGAGTGCGCATGGCGCGCTCGAGTTGGGACGACCAGAAGCGCGTGCTCACCCCGGAGCAGGCGATCCAGGCCGGTGCGGACTACATCGTCGTCGGCAAGCCGATTCGCGATGCCAGGGACCCGCAAGCGGCGGCGCGCGAAATCGTCATGGAGATGGAGCGTGGGGGCGCCGGTCTGCGCGGGAGGGGTCGCGGAGATGCGTGACGCTCAGATGCGCTTGACGGCGCCACTGCGCGACGTGTCGTAGCCTGCGAGCGTGGCGACGGCGCGCGCAAAATCGGCCGAGCCGATCGCCTCGAGCAGGCGCGTACCGAGACCGCTCGCCGCGAACTCCTCGAGGAGCACGAGGTCGTAGTCCTCGACGTCGATCGGAACGAAATCGAGGTCGAGAGCGACGGCGGCTTGCTGGATGCCGAGGCCCACGTCGGCGATACCGCTCTTCACCGCAACGGCGACGCCCATGTGCGTGAACTCTTCACGCTCATACCCGCGGATCTCCGCGGCGTGCAACCCGAGCTCGGCGAGGCGAAAATCCAAGAGCACTCGCGTTCCCGCGCCCGGTTGGCGATTGACGAATCGCACGTCCGGCCGAACCAGGTCCTCGAGCCGTTCGATCCGTTTGGGATTCCCGCCGGCGACGATCAGGCCTTGTCTTCGCCGCACGAGATTCACGACGCGCACGGCGCGGCCCGGAAGAAGGCGGCGAACGTCGGCGAGATTGTATTCTCCGCTCAGCGGGTCGAGGAGGTGGCAGCCGGCGACGTGAGCCTCGCCGCGCCCGAGCGCTACGAGACCCGCGATCGAGCCGACGTTGGTCGCCGAGACGCGCGCTCCCGGCTCGCGTTGCTTCAGGCAGTCCTCGAGGATCGACAGCGACAAGTCGTGACTGCCGCTCGCGAGGATCGTCTGCTCGATCTCCTCGCGGCGTCGCAGAAGCTCGATCTCGACCGCCTCCCCCGCATTCAGTCCTTCGACGTTGGCCGGGATGCGCAGAATGCCGTCGGCCTTGACCATCGTGGTGATCAAGCCGGCGCCGCGGCCGAGGGGATTGGCGACGAGCCGCCCGCCGACGCGCCCGAGCGTCACCCGCACGATCTCTTCGAGTCCGAGGCGTGAGGGGATCTTCTTCGGCACGACGGCGGAGGCCCGATCCGGCTCGGCGGGCGCGATGCCGAGCATCCGGGCCAGCAGGCGCCTCACGAACTCCTGGGCGATGACCACAGCCGACACCGGGTATCCCGGGATGCCGATGACCGGCTTCGTCGCGGCGATGGCCAAGATCGCCGGTTTCCCGGGCATGACGTCGATGCCGTGGGCGATGATCTCGCCGAGCGCGCCAACGGCCTCGGCCGTGAAGTCGTGCTCGCCCGCGGATGAGCCGGCGATGACCAGGACCACGTCGTGCTCGGCGATGGCGCGCTCGATCGCGGAGCGCATGCGCTCGAGGTCGTCCGGCACGGGAGGCAGGCGGCGCGGATCGCCGCCCCACTCGAGAACGTACGCGGCGAGCATGCGCGAGTTGAACTCGATCACGCGGCCGGGCTCGGCGCCCGCACCGGGCTCGATCAGCTCCGACCCGGTCGGCAGGATCGCCACGCGCGGGCGCACCGCGACCGTGACCCGCTCGACCCCCGCCGCGAGCAGCGCGCCGAGGTCTGCCGGACGAATGCGATGGCCGCGCGGCAGCACGGGCTCGGTGGCGACGAGGTCTTCGCCGACGAGGCGGACGTGCTGCCACGGGACGGCTGCCTGGCGGACCTCGACGTGCGAATCGTCGAGCCGGAAGACACGCTCGATCATCACTACCGCGTTCGCCCAGGAGGGGAGGACGGAGCCGGTATCGACGTAAGCGAAGCGACCCTCGCCCGTGCCGAGCTCGAGCGTGCGCGGCACGAATTCCGTGGCGCCGAACGTATCCTCGGCCCGGACGGCGATCCCATCCATTGCCGCACCGTGATAGTGGGGCGCGGACAGAGACGCGATGACGGGCTGCGCGGTGATCCGCCCGAGTGCTTGTTCGGTCGCGACGTCTTCGACGCGGAGCGGACCGAGCGGTAGCGCGCCGATGAAGATGCTTCGCGCCTCTTCGAGGCTGCGGCGCTTCAGGTAACGCCTTCGCATCGCGCCCTACTTAGCAGTGCTGCCAAGAAACTCCATGCGCGCCCGCGCCGAGGCGAGATACGACGGCCCGCCGCGTGCGGCTCCGATTCGGCTTGACCGGCACGGGGCATTTTGATATTGAAAATCATCTTCAATTTCACTTGGAGAGGCGAATGCCAAACCTTCGACGATACGCTCTGCTCCCAGCGGTTCTCGCCGTTGCCCTGTCGTGCGGCCGCAGCGACGCGGCCACGGAGGACCGCTTCGCGGTTCGCGCCGCCGGCGGCCGGTTCGAGCCCGCCGAACTCATCGTGCCCGCGGAAGCCGCTTTCAAGGTGATCGTCACAAATGCAGAGGAGACTCCAATCGAGTTTGAGAGCTTCGAGCTCCATCGGGAGCGCGTCGTCCAGCCCGGCGACACCATAACCGTCTACATCCCGGCCTTGGCGCCGGGAACCTACAAGTTCTTCGACGACTTTCACCCGGACACGCCCGAGGGGAAGATCGTCGCGAAGTAGCGAATGCGACGCTCGCTCACGCTCTTGGCGGGATTTGGCGCCGCCCTCGTCTGCTCGCAAGCGGTGCAAGTTCAACGCACCAACCCGCCGGTGCGAGGCGATCTCATCGCCCCAGCTTCAGTTCAGGAGGTTTTGCGGGAGGCCTGTTACGACTGCCATTCAAATCAGACGCGATGGCCTTGGTATAGCGCGCTCGCGCCGATGTCCTGGCTCATCCAGCACGACGTGATGGCAGGGCGGCGGCGGCTGAACTTCTCGGACTGGACGGACTATGCCTCGGATCCAGAGACCGCCGCTCAGAAGCTTCGCAAGGTCGCGAAGGCCGTGACCGACGGAAACATGGCGCCTCGATACTACCAGATGCTGCGTCCCCGGGCGCGAGTCACGAGCGAAGAGGGTGCACTCATCACACGCTGGGCTGCCGATGAGGCGCGCCGCGTCTCATCGCAGCAATCCGACGGAAAGGAAGCATCTCGATGACCAGGCGGACGCATGCCCACTTTATCCTCTTCGCGCTGATCTCTGTCTCCTCCGCCGCGCCGGTGATCGCTCAGGTAGATCCCTGGGAATTCGACGTCTACCCGGCCCGCACGATCGGGAAGGGGATTGCGGAATTCGAATCTCTCAACAGCGTCGTCGCAAACGGGCACAGCCAAGGCGACTCCGGAACATCGAGCGGCGAATTCCCTTCCCAATCGATTTACCGCCCTGCGTTCGAGCTTGCATATGGCCTCACCGATCACCTCGAGGCTGCCGCGTATCTCAACCTCGCGCTCCCCAGTGGCGAAGGATTTCAGTATGCGGGTTCGAAGTATCGCCTGAGGGGAAGTCTCTTCGAGCAAGGTCAGCTGCCGGTCGACCTCGGCTGGTATGCCGAGCTCGAATGGAATCGAATCCCGGAGTTCGACGAAAGCGAGCTCGAACTCGAGCTCAAGCCCATCATCGAGAAGGATATCGGCCGGCTCGAGATCGATCTCAACCCGAAGTTCGCCAAGGCCATCTTCTTCGGCCCCGACAAGAACAAGGGCTTCGAATTTGGATACGCCGCGGGGGTCTACTACGACTACTGGCGCCGGATGTCGCCGGGGCTCGAGTTCTACGGAGGCATCGGCTTGATCGACGACATCGATCCCATCTCAGAGCAGCAGCACTATATCTTTCCAGTTCTTCGCGGCGAGCTCGGCGGCGGCGTCGAGTACAGTGTCGGTCCTGGCTTCGGTCTGACCGCGGGCTCGGATCACGTGATCGTGAAATTCAACCTCGAGCTCGAGCGTTTTGTCGGCACCCTGCTCTGAGCGGTTGGTTAATAAGTTCGCCCCGATACGAAATTCTCATGATGCCCCGTTGATCCGAAATTCGCACGGGTCCTGTCGTCGGCGCCCGATGCCGACGCGACCCACGTGAATTTTGGATCGAGGTTAGGGCGTCGGCGTCTCGGTCGGCGCGGGTGTTTCCGTAGTTTCGGGCGTGGGAGTGTTCTCGGCCGCGCAGTCGTCGCTGTGACCGGCGCTGAGAATCGTCACGGTGTCGGCGTCGAGCGCAGACGACGTTCCGAGGCCCTCGCGCTCTCCGTCCGCCTCGATCAGCTGACCTTTCTCGAGGTTGTTGAAGCTCGTCGGGGTTCCGTTCGCGTCCTGGATGGCCGTGTTGTTGAGCTTGACGACGCGCGTGAGATTGCCTCCGCCCGAAGCGACGCACACGTTGAGATTGCCGTTCGGTGAGTCCGGGACGTTGCGGATCACACCCTGAAACGTCTCCGAGACCTTCGCGGGATGGGCGCCCGTGCAGTCGAAGTCGACGTCCTCCAGCGTGACGACCGCATCGTTCGTCATGTCGGGAAGGATCATCTCACCCTGGCAACGGCCGCGGCTGAAGACCACCGTCACGTTGCCGGTCGGCGAGCCCGGAAGAGCGAAGTTGCCTTGATCGTCGCTCGTGTCCGTCACTCCCGAGCCGTTGACGCCGGAGGCGCGCACTTGGACTCCGCCGAGATCGCTGCTCGACTGCGCGAACGCCCGCCGGGCCAAGCCGAGGATCTCCTCGCTCGCCCAAGCGAGCCAGCGCCGAAGCTCGGGTTGGAGCGACGCCGAAGGCGCGCTCGACATGTTTCCTTGGATCGTGCTCGACTGCCCTCCGCCGCCGCCACCGCCACCGCCGCCACCACCACATCCGACCGCCAGCGCGACCGTGAGTGCAATCCACCTGCAGAGAGCTGCCCGCCCCCGACCGTGATCGTTCATCCGCTACCTCCTTCTGGGAGATTTCCCCACCCGGTTAGAACAACAGAACCTCGACTTCGTCTCCCTCTTCCAGACCCTCCGCCTCGAGTGGGATGCGCACCATGCCGTCGGCATGGACCAAAGAAAAGACCGCTCCCGACTTGCCGGGAACGGGGCGGGCGAGTCGCCGCCCATCGGCCGAAAGCTCGAGCGTGACGCGGACGTAGTCTTCCCGTCCGGGCTCGGATGGGACGTTGCGGACGAGCGTGGCACGGGCGGTACGTTCGTGGGCAAAGGCGGATTCAGGCTTCTCGCCGGCGAGCAGCTTGACGAGCGGAGCTCCGAACAGGCGGAACGTCACCAGGGCCGAGACGGGATGGCCGGGCAGGCCGAGGATCGGCCGACCCATCGCGCGGGCGAGAATCGTCGGCTTTCCCGGAGCGTAACGAATGCCGTGGAACAGTACCTCGGAGTCGGGGAACGAGGCGATCACGTCGAGCGCCATGTCCTTGGTGCCGACGGAGCTGCCTCCGGAGAGGAACGCCACGTCTGCTTCGCCGAGAGCGCGCGACAGCGCCGTCTTCAATTGTTCGGCGGTGTCACCGACCAGACCGAGATCGAGCACCACGCCGCCCGCCTCGCGGATCATCGCCGCGAGCGAATATTGATTGATGTTGCGGATCTGTCCGGGGCGCGGCTGGACGTCGGGTGGCACGATCTCGTCTCCGGTCGAAAGTAGCGCCGCCCGTGGCCGGCGGCCGACCGCTACCTCGGTGATGCCGGCGCCGGTCAGCGCCCCGAGGTCCTGGGCTCGCAACTTCCGTCCGGCAGGAAACACCGGATCGCCGCGGCGGATGTCCTCGCCGATCCGAAGCACGCTCTCCCACGGCGAGACGCCCCGCTGGATCTCGACCGTGCCGTCGACGAGCTCGTCGCAGTACTCGATCATGACGACGGCGTTGGCGCCGGGCGGAATCATGCCGCCGGTCGAGATGCGCATGGTCTCACGGCGCTCGAGCACGCGCGTCGCCTCGTCGCCCATTTCGATTGATCCGACCAGGCGAAGGTAGCTGGGCTGGCTCGCGGAGGCGCCGAACGTGTCCTCGGCCCGTACGGCATAGCCGTCCATGTTCGAGCGGTGAAAATGCGGCATGTCGTCCGCGGCGACGATCAATTCCGCGAGGATCCGCCCCGCGGCATCGGCCACGGCCACGCGCTCTGTGCCGAGCGGCCCGAAGCGCTCGAGAGCGGCCCGCGCCTCGGCGGGCGAAAGCACCCGAAAGAACGGCTTCACGACCCGAGGCGCACGTGCGTCAGACATGGGAGCTCCTTTCGCACCTTGCGCAGATAGTCGAGGCGAATCTCCGCCAGGATGATCGCCTCCCCCTCGCTGGCACGGGCGACGACCGCACCCCAGGGATCGACGATCATCGAGCCGCCGTAGTCGCGATGGCCGTTCGGGCTCGTGCCGTACTGGTCCGGGGCGATGACGTAGCATTGATTCTCGATCGCCCGCGCGCGCACCAGCGGCTCCCAATGCGCGGCGCCCGTCGGGAACGTGAACGCGGAGGGAATGCAGAGAATCTCCGCTCCCGCGCGGACCAGCCTCCGGTAGAGCTCGGGGAAGCGGAGGTCGTAGCAGACCGACAGGCCGATTGCGCCGATCGCGGTCGGAACGACGACGGTCTCCTGCCCCGGCCTCCGCGCCTCGGATTCCTTCGCCGTGACCTGCCCGGGGATCTCGACGTCGAAGAGATGAATCTTCCGATAGAGGCCGGCGATCTCGCCGCTCGGCGTGAACAGCAGCGCCGTGTTGTAGCAGCGGCGCTCTCCCGCGGCCGCTTCGGTGATCGACCCAGGCTGGAGATGAATACCGAGCTCGCGGGCGATCGCGCCGAGCCGCTCGCTCGTCGGCCCCGGGATCGACTCGGCGAACTCGGCTTCGGTTCCGCGCGGGCCGCGCCAGCTGAAGACCTCGGGTAGGACGACGAGCCTCGCCCCCTGCTTCACGGCGGCGCGAATCAGCTCTTCGGCCCGGTCGAGATTCGCCCGTTTGTCCGAGCCCGAAGACATCTGGATGGCGGCGGCGTAGAGCACGGTCTCAATAACAGCCGATCTCTCGCGGTGCGGCAAGCCGCCCCGACCTTCAATTCGCGAGCGCCCGCAGGACCTGCTCGTGGAGCGTGCCATTGCTGGCGACGAGCCCGCGAAGCGCCGGACTCGGTTGATTGTAGCGTAGGGCCTCCCCGGCGACGTCGGTGACCCGCCCGCCGGCGCATTCGATGATGCAGGCCGAGGAGCACACGTCCCATTCGCTCTTCGGCGACAGCGTGAAGGTGGCGTCGGCTCGGCCCGCCGCGACGAGCGCGAGCTTGTAGGCGACCGATCCGGTGAGCTCGATCACGAAGCGGCCGCGGAAACGATCCCATTCGCCGCGCTCGTTCTCCGACCGACTGGCGAGCAGCACGGCACGCTCGAGCGCAGTCGTCGAGGTCACGCGGATGGGTCGGTCGTTGAGCGTCGCTCCGGCCGTGCGCGCCGCGGCGAAGAGCTCGTCGGTGATCGGATTGTAAGTGACTCCGACGACGGGTACGCCGTCTTCGACGAGCGCGACGCAGACCGCAAGCTCTGGAATCTGCCGCACGAATTCCTTGGTGCCGTCGAGCGGGTCGACGATCCACACCCGCCGCTTGCCGAGGCGCTCCGCCGTATCGCGCGACTCTTCGGAGAGCCAGCCGTCGTCGGGAAAGGCGGCGGTGATCCGCGCCTCGAGCGCCTGGTTCGCGCGGGTGTCGGCTTCGGTGAGCGGGCTGTCGCCGCGATCGCCCTTCTCGACGACCGAGAGCGGGGTCCCGTAGAGCGAGCGGATGATCGCGCCCGCCTCGCGCGCCGCCTCGATTGCGACTCCGAGCTCTCGCTTCACGACGACGAGGCGAGAACCTTGCGGTATTCGACGGCGAGCGACTCGACCATCTCCTCACGCCGGTCGTAGAGCCGCTTCGGCTTCCGTGGCGCGTGGGTGGAAAGCGCATAAGCCGCTAGGATCGGGAGCGCGATCGTCGTGTCGGCGTAGCAGACCACCGAGTCGGGCAGCTTCTCGGGGTCGACCTTGCCCCACGAGACCGCCTCACCGGGCGTGGCCCCGGAAAGGCCGCCGGTGTCGGGCCGCGCGTCGGTGACCTGCAGGAAGTAATCGTGCCCTTTCTCGGCGATGCCGAGCACCTCCTGGATCTGCGGTTCGGTCTGCAGCACGAAGTTCTTCGGCGAGCCGCCGCCGAGCAAGACGACGCCGCTCTTGCCGCTGCGGCTCTTGGTGTCGAAGACGATGGCCGCGGTCTCGTTGACGTCGACGTTCGGATCGAACACGAGCTTGTTGCCGTTCAGGGCCATGGCGGCGACGTTCATGCCGATCGAGCTGTCGCCTGGCGAGGACGTGTAGATCGGCACGCCGTTCTCGTACGCCGCGGACACGAGTGACTTGCGGCCCTGCTGGAGCACGCGTTCACGCTCGTTCACGTAGCGACCGATCCGGTAATGGAACTCGGCCGTGCCCATCGACCGCTGGAACTCGGCTGCGGCGATGATTTCGCGGAAGAAAGCGTCGGTCTCGAGAAGCACCGTGTAGTCGAAGAAGATGTCGTAGATCCGCACGACTCCTTCCTCGCGAAGCTGGACGTCGTCGACCTGCCAGGTGCCCCGGTGAAGCGCGAGCCCGATGCCGAAATGGGTGTCGTGGTAGACGTTCGCGCCGGTCGACACGATCCAGTCGACGAAACCGGCCTCGATGAGCGGGATCAACGCCGACATGCCGAGGCCCGCGGGCGTCAGCGCGCCGGTCAGGCTCATCCCGATCGTGACGTCCTCCTCTAGCATCTTTCGGCTGTAGAGCTGACAGGCCTCGCGAAGCCGGGCTCCGTTGTAGGCGAGAAATGTGCTGTCGACGAGTTCGACGACGGGGATTCCCGCCCGGATCGGCTTGGGATCGATTCGCGGTCGGTTGAGATGACGACTCTTGCCCTTCATCGCCTGCCCCTCCGCTGGCGGCGCCGAAGCTAACAAAACGAAACGAAACAAGACAGAGAGACAGGAGGGACGTCTCGGTCTTGGTCACGGAGAGCCGCCGGAAAAGAGCGCGGAACGCATGCCGCGCTTCGCGTGGCGGCGCGCGTTTGCGGTCGGCCGGGTACGGATCGACGACCAACGCACGCGCCATCCTGTTGGCGCCGTGCCCGTCGAGACCCGCACGCGTGTCGATGGCCGGTGTGGCAAAGACCGAGGCGTCACGGACGTCGCGTCGCCACCGAGTTCGATCAGTACACAACATGCCCTCGATGCGTTATACGCGCAGAGCGTGAGACGGCATGCGGTGATCTTCCTCGCCTCTGGGGCATACCTCGGATACGCGCCGATCGCGTCGGGAACCTTCGGCACGCTCGCCGGGGTGGCGCTCTATCCGGTCTTCGAGGCGCTCCGCGGGCTCTCGCTGCCGCTCTACGTCGTGACGTTTCTCGCTCTGGTGGCCGCGGCGATCGCCATCGCCGGCGAAGCGGAGCAAATCTTCGGCGAGAAAGACAGCGGGAAGATCACCATCGACGAGGTCACCGGCTACATCGCGGCGACGCTCTTCGTGCGGCCGTCGCTCGCCGTGGTGGCGACGAGCTTCGTGCTCTTTCGGCTGTTCGACGTGGTGAAGATCTGGCCGGCGAGCTACTTCGACCGCGAGGTGCATGGCGGGCCCGGAGTGGTGATCGACGACGTGATCTCCGGTCTCTACGCGAACCTCGCGCTGCGGGCGCTCGTCTGGTTGGGCGGCTTCACGGTGTGAAGATCGGCCCGCGCTGGCGCAGATAACGCGCGACGGGCTCCGGCAGCCATTCCGCGGCGGGATTACCACGTGCCAGGCGCTCTCGGACGGCAGTCGCGGAGAGCGCGCGCCAGCGTGGGTCGAGCTCCAGCCAGTCCACCCGATCGGCGTAACGCCGCGCCGGCTCGTCGGCGAGCAGGCTCTCGAATGCCGCATGGTCGAGCTCGCCACGCGGCGCGACCAGGAGCCGCGCCCGATCGAAGAGCGCGGCAAGCGAGCTCACGAAGTCTCGGTAATAGCGGGCATCGAAGATCTGGCCGACCTTGTCCATGCCGACGACGAAGGTGAAGAGCTCCACGCCGGGACATGCGCGGCGAAGCGCTTCGGCCTGCTCGGCATAGAGCCCGCGATTGTGCAGCACGACGCCGAGGCCTTCTTGGGCGGAGGCGATTTCCGCCAGCAGATGAAGCCGCTCGTCGAGCGCGAGACCGGATTCGCGCTTGTCGAGCGTGATCGTGCCCAACGAAAACAGCACGCGGTCGAAGCCGCGCGCCCGCGCCGCGTCGGCGAGCGCCAGGTGTGCCCGAGTCGGGGGGTTGTAAGCGCCGGGGAGCACGGCGAACGAGCCCGCCGCAATCGCCGGCGTCAGGAGGCGGGCGGTCGGCTCGGAGCACGCGGTAACGTCCTCGACGGTGCGTCGGAAGACGGCGACACTTGCCACGGGCCGAGCGGACACCGCTTCAGACCTCGGCGTCGACGACCACGTTCCGCAGCGGCTCGCCGGCCGGGTAACGGCGCAGATTATCGGTGAACAGAGCCAGCACGTCCTCCACGTAGCGGTCGAGCAACCGGCGCAAGTTGGCGGCGAACTCGCCGAGGTCGACGGGCAGATCGAACGCCAGGAAGACCTCGATCCTTTCGAAAGCGCGACGGGTCTCTTCGGCGAGCTTCGGCGTATTGGCGCGCAGCTCCTCGATCGGTGTGAGATGGCGCGTCCGCCGTCTCCGCTCGCGCTCGACGTAAGGAGCGGTGATGACTTCGAGGACGCGGATCGATCGCCCGGATGCGGTCGATCTCGCCGCGGCCCGCGGCCAACGGGAACGAGAGGCGGACGACGCGGCCCACATGTGTTGAAATGTTCCGCTGCGGCCGATCTGTCAATCGGAAGAGCGGCTGGGAGTCTGCGTCACGGATCGCTCCAGATTGGTCGCGAACCGTCTCCGGCTGCCGCAGCCTACCGAGCTAGCCTGCGCGGCGATCGTTCACGCGATCGCGCGGAGGCTCGCGACGATCTCCGCGGGCTCGAGCCGCTTCGTGTAGTCGGCGTCGACGTACGCGAGACGAATCGTGCCGTCACGGGCGACGATGAAGGTGCCCGGCACCGGCAGCTCCCACGACTCGTCGGCGTTATACTTCGCGAGGTCGATGCCGAAATTTTTCATCGCCGATCGCACGGCGTCTCCGACGCGGAACACGAGCCCGAAGCGGCGCGCGACCTGATTGCCGACGTCGCTCAGCACCTCGAACTCGAGCTTGTGCTTGTCGACGGTGGAGAGCGAGGAGTCGGGCGTTTGCGGCGAGATTGCGACCAACGAGGCTCCGAGGGAACGGATCTCCGGCAGCGTCTCTTGGTAGGCCTGCAACTGCAGGTTGCAGTACGGTCACCAGACGCCGCGGTAGAAGGCAATGACCGCCGGGCCGCGCGCGAGCAGCGAGGCGAGCGCGACGGGCTCACCCGAGGCATCGGGAAGCCGAAAGTCGGGGGCGCGGTCGCCGAGCGTCACGCTCTCCCGGCCGACGCCGGACGTCATCATGTCCTCGATCCCTTTGACGAGCGTGCCGACGACCTCTTTGGGAAGCTTCGGGAAGAAGTCCTTCTGGAACGCCTCGATTCGCTGCCTGAGCTCCGGAATCATTCGGGTTCGTCCTTCCTGGCTATGGGCTTCGGGCTAAAGGCTACGGGCAAAGACTTCGCGCTGCCTTTCCTGTAGCCCGTAGCCTGCAGCGCGTAGCCGTCTTCAGCACGCTCCGCAGGTCTTGCACGTCGAGACGTCGCAGGGCGGCGTCTCTCGCTCGCGGAGCGCCTTCTCGCGCTCGGCCCAGAGATAGAGCTTGCGCACTCGATGGTCGATGAAGTCCCAGGGAAGGGTCTCCTCGTAGTCGTACGAACGGTGCACAAACCAGTCGGGATCGACGAGCCCCTCGCTCGCCCGCTTGCCCCCCCGCCCGCGCTGGAGCGCCTGCCACCAGCTCTCCCCCTGCCGTGCGCTGCGGTGAAGCTCGACGATCCAGCGCGCCACGCGGCGATCCCCGCGCGAGAGCAGCGTCTGCAGGTATGCCTCGCGCGGCGACTCTCCGTCGACCTCCACGTTGGCGACCGGACGCAGCCGCTCGCGCAGCCGACCGACCTTGGCCTTGGCGGTCGCGACCTCGACCATCGGGTCCCATTGAAACGGCGTCCACGGCTTCGGCACGAAGTTGTTGACCGAGAGCGTGATCGCGCCGATGCGCCCGCGCTCCTTTCCCTTGCCGAGAAAGCGCTCGCGGATACCGAGCGTCAGGGCGGCGATCGCGTCGACGTCGGCGTCGGTCTCGCTCGGCAGCCCCACCATGAAGTAGAGCTTGAGATCCTGGACGCCCTCGCCGACGAGCATCTCCGCGGCGCGGAGGATCTCCGGCTCCTTCAGGTTCTTGTTGATGACCCGGCGCATGCGCTCGCTGCCGGCTTCCGGCGCGATCGTCACCGTGCGGCTGCGACTGCGGCCGAGCGCCGCAGCGAGCGAGGGCGATATGCAGTCCGCCTTGAGCGAAGCGGGAGAGGCCCGGCCGCCGTGATCGGCGATGGTCTGGCAGAGATCCGCGATGCCGGGAAGGCTCGCCATCTCGGCGCCGACGAGACCGATCGTCGAGCGCGACTCGAGGCCGCGGACGACGTCCGCTTTCAGGCTCGCGACCGAGCGGGTGCGCAGCGGCCGGTACATGAAGCCGGCCGCGCAGAACCGGCAGCCCCACTGGCAGCCGCGGCTCGCCTCGACGAGGAACATGTCCCCGAAGGCGACGTCCTCGGTGAGAATCTGCGAGGTGGTCGGAAAGCGATCGAGATCGGCGACGAGCCGGCGCTCCACGCGCGTTTCGTGGCCGGCGACGAGCCTCGGACCGTCGTAGC
>Ga0315278_10000604_pt1 | contig 31816 bp, 25 predicted proteins | sample YL17G06_0_MG_FD_203880 | JGI IMG/M metagenome (GOLD analysis project Ga0315278, IMG submission 203880) | Sediment microbial communities from Yellowstone Lake, YNP, Wyoming, USA - YL17G06_0 | ecosystem: Environmental > Aquatic > Freshwater > Lake > Sediment | place: USA: Wyoming | collected... | reverse complement strand
AACGGGCTCTGGTGGTTCGACCGGGCCATCGTGGACGGCACCGTCAACGGCGTCGGCGACGTCGTCCAGGGGGCCGGCCGCGACCTGCGCAAGATCCAGACCGGGCGCGTCCAGAACTACGCCCTGGGCATCGCCTTCGCGCTCATCATCGTGGCCGTCTACTTCGTCCTGGTCGTGGCCAGCTGATGAGCGGCATCCCGATCCTGACGCTCATCCTGCTGGTGCCGCTCGTGGGCGCCCTGATCATCGCCGTCCTGCCGCGCCACCGGCACGACCTCATCCGCTACGTGGCGCTCGGTGTCGCGCTCCTGGCCTTCGTCCTCTCGCTGGCATTGCTGGCCTCGTTCGACCCTGCGGCCACTGGCGTCGGCGGCTTCACGTTCGTCGAGAGCGTGCCCTGGATCCCCGCCTTCGGCATCGAGTACACGGTCGGCATCGACGGCATCAGCCTCGTCCTCGTCGTGCTCACCACGCTCCTGACCTGGATCAGCATCCTGGCCAGCTTCAAACCGATCAACGAGCGGGTGAAGGAGTACATGATCTCCTTCCTCATCCTCGAGGTCGGCATGCTCGGCGTCTTCATGGCCCTCGACCTCTTCCTGTTCTACGTCTTCTGGGAGATCGTGCTCGTGCCGATGTACCTGATCATCGGCATCTGGGGCGGCCCGAACCGCATCTACGCCACGCTCAAGTTCGTGCTCTACACGCTCATCGGCTCGCTGCTCATGCTGGTCGCCATCCTGGCCACGGCCTTCGCCTACCAGTCGGCGACCGGCAGCTGGAACGGCGCCTTCGACTATCTGACCCTGCGCGGCTTCGGCTTCGACACGGCGCTCCAGGTGGCCGCCTTCCTGGCCTTCTTCCTGGCCTTCGCCATCAAGGTCCCGATGTGGCCGTTCCACACCTGGCTGCCCGACGCGCATGTCGAGGCGCCCACAGCCGGCTCGGTCATCCTGGCCGGCGTGCTGCTCAAGCTCGGCGGCTACGGCTTCCTCCGCTTCGCCCTGCCGCTCTTCCCGGACGCTTCCCAGACCTTCGCGCCGCTCATCATCGTGCTCTCGCTCATCGCCATCATCTACGGCGCCATCGTCTCCATCGTCCAGCCCGACCTCAAGAAGCTGGTCGCCTACAGCTCGGTCAGCCACATGGGCTTCGTGACCCTCGGGATCTTCGTCTTCCAGCAGCAGGCCATGGACGGGGCCATCTTGCAGATGGTCAACCACGGCCTCATCACCGGCGCCCTCTTCCTGTGCGTCGGCGTCATCTACGAGCGGACGCACGACCGGACCATCGCGCGCATGGGCGGCCTGGCGGCGAAGACCCCGGCCTACGCCGCTATCTTCGGCTTCTTCATGCTGGCCAGCGTCGGCCTGCCCGGCCTGGCCGGCTTCGTCGGCGAGTTCCTGGTCTTCGTGGGCACCTTCGCGGTCAGCCCGCTGGCGGCGGCCATCGCCGCCCTGGTCATGGTCTTCGGCGCGGTGTACATGCTCTGGATGTTCCAGCGCGTGGCCTTCGGGCCGATGTCCGACTTCCTCAAGAACCTGGGGCACCACCTCTCTGACCTGACCGCCATCGAGGTCCTGACGCTGGCGCCCCTGGCCGCCCTGACGCTCATCTTCGGCCTCTTCCCGGGCCTCCTGCTCGACCTCATCCAGGGACCGGTCGACGCCATCATCGCCGGGCTGGCCGCGGGCGACGCGGTCGCCTTCCTGCCCTGGCGGTGATGACCATGGAGACGACCGGCCTGCTGGCCCTGGCCCCGCTCATCACGATGATCGCGACGGCCATCCTGGTCGTCGTCGTGGACATGATCCGGCCCGGTGACGACCGGTTGGCGGGGGGCGTCGGCGTGGTCGGCTCGCTGGTCGCCCTGATCATGGTCATGGGCATCGGCACGGACACGAGCCCGGTCCTCGGCGGGGTCTACGTCCGCGACCCGTTGACGGCCCTCCTGGACGCCATCTTCATCGTCGTCGCCATCCTCACCATCCTGGTCGCGCCCGCCTACCTGCGACCGCGCGGGCTGCCCCTGGGCGAGTTCACGGCCACGCTCCTCTTCGCCATCTCGGGCGCCATGGTCATCTCGGGCGCCCAGGACCTGCTGATCCTCTTCCTCGGGTTGGAGCTGCTCGTGTTGCCGGGCTACATGCTGGCGGGCTATGCCAAGCGCGACGGCTACTCGACCGAGGGCGCCATCAAGTACTTCCTGTTGGGCTCCTTCAGCTCCGCCATCTTCCTCTTCGGCCTGGCCTTTACCTGGGGCTTCACGGGCACGACCCGCATCGCCGAGGTAGCCGACGCACTGACCGGGCTGCAGGGCATCCCGGCGGGACTGGCCATGGGCCTGGCGCTGCTGACCGTCGGTGTCGCCTTCAAGATCGCGGCCGTGCCCTTCCATTACTGGACACCAGACGCCTACCAGGGCTCGCCGACGCCGGTCACCGGCTACCTCAGCGTGGGTCCCAAGGTGGCCGCCTTCGCGCTCATCCTGCGCCTCTTCGTCGAGGCGCTCGGGCCGCTCCAGGGCGACATCGTCAACGTCGTCATCATCCTTTCCACGCTGACCATGACGCTGGGCAACCTGGTGGCCATCACCCAGGACAACATCAAGCGCATGCTGGCCTACAGCTCGATCGCCCACACCGGCTACATGATGGTCGGCCTGGCCGCCTACGGCGCCGCTCCCGCAGGCTCGCCGGCCGCCGAACAGGGCCTCCAGGGCCTCCTCTTCTACAGCGTCGCCTACGCCTTCATGAACATCGGCGCCTTCGCCGTGGTCACCGCCCTCCAGGGCCGGCCGGGCGTGACCAGCCAGATCTCGTCATTCGCCGGCCTCGGTCGCCGCGCGCCGCTGGCGGGTGCCGTGATGACGCTCTTCCTGCTCTCGCTGACCGGCATCCCACCGACCGCCGGCTTCTTCGCCAAGGCGCTGGTCATCCTCTCGGCCGTCGAGGCCGGCGGCTGGGCGACCGTGCTGGCGGTCATCGCAGTCCTCAACGCTGCCATCGCCGCCTTCTACTACCTGCGCGTGGTCGTCTACATGTACATGCGCGAAGCGCCTGCCGACGCCAAGCCACTCTCCGACTCGTGGCCCATGCGACTTGGCCTCGTGGTGGCCGCCATCGGCACGCTCGTGCTGGGCATCCTGCCCGGCATCCTGCTGCCCAGCACCCAGGCCGCGGCGCAGGTCCTGCTGCTCGTCCCCTAAGCCCGAAGCGCCCGATCGAGCGCGGCCAGGAAGCGCGCCGTCTCGAGCGGCGAGTCGAGGATGGCGTCGGCCATCTCGGTGACCTGAGGCGGGACCTCGGCTAAGGCGTGGACGCCGAGCGCCAGGCCATCGAGCGAGCCGGCGGCCCGCGCCTCGCGCAGGACGGCGAAGGCCAGCGCGTCGCTCACGTCGTCGCCGATGATGATCGCCGTCGCCGGCCGCCTCGCGTGCAGCAGCCAGGCGACGGCATCGCGCTTCTCGGTCGCGCCGGGCGGCCGCAGCTCCAGATAACGCTTGCCCGGGAAGCGCTCGAAACGCCCGTCCGGGTCGAGACGATCGACGACCGCGCGCACGCGCCGTGCGGCGTCGGGGATGTCGGGAGCCGAGCGGTACCAGAAAGTGACGGCCGGGAACTTGGGCTCGACGATGAGCCAGGCCTCGCCGATCTCCCGCGGCAGCGCCTCAGCCAATGCCCGGCTGGCAGCGAGATGGCCGTCGTGGCTGGCGTCAGCGGTCACGTGGAGCGACTCGGCGCGGGCGCCGCGCGGCAGCTCCCCGTGCTCCAGCCCGTGGTTACCCAGGTAGGTCGCAGCACCGACTCGCACGCGCCCGGCCAGGTCCTCGGCCGTGCGGCCTGAGAGGAGCACGACCTCGACGCCGGGGATGCCGGCCAGCCGGCGCAGCGCGCGCTGCGCGAGCGGTTCCGGGCGCGCGCCCCAGGGATCGAGCCCGATGCGCGCGATCGTGCCATCGAAGTCGCTCACGACCAGGCAGGGCCGGCCGTCCAAGGCCCGCCGATCGAGCAGGGCGAGCGCGTCACGAGCGCCGACCGTGCCGCGGCCGCTGGGCCGACCCCGAGTCGGCGCCGCGGTCACGGCATCTTGGCGTCGGGCAGGATCGTCTTCAGCGCGGCCAGGAACTGGTCCGGTCCGGGCCCGCCGTAGATGTACTCGCGGACGATGCCGTCCTTGTCGATGAAGAAGTGCACAGGAAGCGCGTAGGCGTTCCAGGCCAGCTGCGCCTGGCCGTCGAGGTCGAGGCCGACCGGCATCGTGATGCCCGTGCCGTCCACCAGCGCCTGGGCCACGTCGGCGGACTCCAGAACGTCGATGATGAGGAGCGTCACGCCGGGGTTCGCCTGCGCGAAGCGCTCCATCGTCCCAAGCTCGTCTCGACAGGTCGGGCACCAGCTCGCCGTGAAGTTGACCCAGACCGGCGTGCCCTTGAGCGCCGCGAGGTCGATCTCGCTCTCGCCAAGGCCCCCGACCTTGAGCGCCGGGGCGAGGTCGCCGAGGCCGACGCCGGTGCTCGGGATGGGGGTCGGGCTCTCTGACGGTGCGGGCGTCGGGCCGGGGGTCGGGGGCTCGGTCGGCGTGATGATCGGGCGGGCAGGCGTGACGGCGAGCGGCTCGAGCGTCGTCAGGGCGGCGGCGATGGCGGCGGCGCCGAGGAGCAATCCGGCAACGCCGCCGACGAGGAGTGCGACACGCATCGCGCCGCAGTGTACCCGGAGCGGGCGCGGCAGCCGCCGACGGAGCGCGACGTCGACCGCCTCGGGGACCATGCTCGAAGCCACACGGCCGCCCGCTGCCGCCCTCCGGGCAGGCCGGCCGGGGGCTCCGCCGTCATCCTTGCTAGCATCCGGGTTCGATGGACCGTATCCGCAGCTTCCTCGACCGCCTCCTGCCCGCCCTCATCGCGGCCGGCGGCGTAGCCCTGCTCGCCGCGGGGCTGATGACCGTCATCGACCCGGCCGCCGCCCAGGCCGAGCTGGAGGCCAGCCCATCGGTCGCGGCCGCCTTGCCGACGCCCTCTCCGAGCGCTTCGCCGTCCGTGTCGCCGTCGTCCTCGGCCGAGGCCTCGCCCTCGCCGAGCGGCAGCCCCGCGCCGGCGGTCGCCTCACGGGTCGTCGTGCCCGCCCTCAAGATCGACCTGCCGATCGTCGCCCAGAGCTTCGGCCCGGGCAAGGGCGCCTACCCGCTCTGCGACGTGGCCCAGTTCCTGGAGATCTTCGGGCAGCCCTCGGAGCCCGGCACGACCTACCTCTACGGGCACGCCCGGGAGGGCATGTTCCTGCCGCTCCTGAAGGCCTCCGAGCGCAACAACGGCAAGGGCATCATCGGCGACCTCGTCCAGGTCTACACCAAGGACGGCACGCTCTACCTGTACGAGATCTTCAAGGTCAGGCGCCACTCGCGGGACTTCTCGCTGGCCGACGACGTGCCGCTCGGCGAGCAGCGCCTCATCCTCCAGACGAGCGAAGGGCCCAAGGGCACCATCCCCAAGCTGCAGGTCGCCGCGCGGCTGGTGAGCGTCGGGACCGCGCCGCTTGACGAGGCGAACCCCAAGGCCAAGCCGCGCGACTGCCGCTGAGCCGGCTCAGAGCCAGCCGATGCGCCGAAAGTAGAGCGCGGCACCACCGGCGGCAGCGATCATGACCGCGGTGATGAGCCAGAAGCCCGAGCCTTCCTCGACCGCGCGGGCTGCCTCGCTCATGCCGAAGATGCCGGCCACGGCCGCGATGCCGGCCAGGATGACCGTCGCCGCGGTCAGCCGCTTCATGATGTCGGAGAGGTTGTTGTTGACCGTCGAGAGGTAGGCGTCGAGGGTCGTGCTGACCAGCTCGCGGTAGCTGTCGAGCTCGTCGGTCAACCGGATGAGGTGGTCGTACACGTCGCGGAAGTAGATGATCCGATCTGGTGAGACGAGCGGCTCGTCGCGGTTCGTGAGCTGGTTGAAGATCTCGCGTTGCGGGCTGACCGCGTGGCGGATGAAGAGCAGGTCTCGACGGACCTGGAAGAGGCGCTCGACGACCCACTTGCTGGGCTTGCTGATGACATCGGCCTGCAGGTCGTCGATCTCGTCGCCGAGCCTGTCGAAGACGGGGAAGTAGCCGTCCACCAGCCCGTCCACGATGGCCCACAGGAGGTAGTCGGGTCCCTCGGCCAGGAAGGCCTCGGGCCCTCGCCGCAGCGTGTGGAGGGTACGCGGATCGAAGGTCCGTCCGTGGCCGGTGAGGAGGAAGCGGCGGCCGAGCACGATGTCGACCTCGTCCTCCTCCACCCCGCCGTCATAGGCCAGGGCGAACATGACGATGTGGAGGATCTCGTCGGTGCGCTCGATCTTCGCCCGCTGGTTGCGCTCGAGGATGTCCTCGGCCACCAGGGGGTGGATGCCAAGGCAGGCGGCCAGCTCGTCGACGAGCACCACATCGCCATCGACGATGTCGACCCAGACCAGCGTCTGCTCATCCGCGTGGGCGGCGCGCAGCTCCGCCAGGTCGGTGGTCTCGCGTACGCCGTCGGGTGTCTGGATGAGGGCGCGCATGTGCGCAGGCGGGTCGCCCATCCCGGCGCCCGGCTGGTCAGAGGGCGAGGGCGGGTTCGTCATCGCCGGCTGCGGCGCGCTCATCGGGGCCGATGGTAGTCGACGCCGTGGCATCCGACACAGGCCTCCGGCGCTGCATCGTGAGCGCGGGCACGACAGCCACGACCATGACGACCGCGGCCACGGCCATCAGGCCGGCCAGGATCTGTGCCGCTTCGCCTGCCGCCCAGGTCTCCAACGCGTCGACGACGAAGGGATCCTGGAGCGGCCGGCCCTGGAGGCCGGGTGGCAGCACCGCGTCGCGAGCGATCTGGTCGGTGAGCACCACCGACAGGGCTTCGATACGGTTCGAGCCGAGGCCGGTCAGGATCGCCAGCCCGACGCCCATGCCCAACATCCGCGCGACTGTCACCGCAGCGGCGGCGGTGCCGTAGGCAGCACGCCCCAGGGCCTCCATGGCGGCCGTGGAGCGCGGCGTGACCGAGAGGCCGAACCCGAGCCCGAAGAGCGCCAGGCCGCCGGCGTAGGCCGCCAGGGGCGTCGCTGGGGTGGCGGTGGCAAGAACGACCAGCCCCATCGCGCCGACCAGCAGGCCGATGACGCTGACCAGGACGATGCCGAGGCGCCGGACGACGAAGCCCGACACCAGCGCCCCGAGAGCCATGGCCGCCGCCAGGGCACCGAGTGCGACCTGCTGCTCCTGCGGGCCGCCGTAGCGCACGCGATCGACGAAGACGGCCGCGCCGACGATGGCGGTGGCCAGGGCGTAGCCCGTCAGCAGGCTGACCAGGATGGCCGAGCTGAAGACGCGGTCGCGGAAGGCGCGCAGGTCGAGGAAGGGGTCGGGAGTGCGTAGAACGTGGCCGATGGCGGCGACCCAGGCGACCGCGGCCACGACGGCCGCGACGGCTACCCCGTTGCCCTGGGGGCCCGCAGCCGTGCCCAGCCAGGTCAGGGCCAGCAGGCCGGACGCCAATGCGGTCGTGAAAAGGGCCGCCCCCAGCACATCGAGCCGACCGCGACCGTGGACGGCCCGCCAGGTCGGCGCCGCGGCCCAGACGATGACGGCGACCATGATGGCCAGCGGAGCGCCGAGATAGAAGACCCAGCGCCAGGCCGGGACTAGGACGGCAGCCGCCGCCGAGCTCGCCTGCCCTGCCGAGGCGAAGGCCGGTCCGAGCTCGAAGCCGGTCAGGATGAAGGCGCCGACGAACGGCCCCAGCGCCATGCCCAGGAAGGTGGCCGCCCCGACCAGCCCGAGGGCACGGGAGCGCGCATGGCCCGCGTAGAGGTAGCCGGCGCCGGCCGTCGCCAGAGGCACGACGGTGCCGCCGCCGAAGCCCTGCAGGACGCGCGCGGCGATGAGCCAGTCGAGGCTCTGGGCGGCGCCGGCCAGGAGCGACCCGGCGGCGAAGATGAGGAGGCCACCGATGAGCAGGCGCGGCAGGCCGTAGCGGTCGGCAGCCCGTCCGGCCAGGGGCATGGCCGCGATGTAGGCCAGCAGGTAGCCGTTGACGATCCAGCTCGCCCGTCGCAGCTCGGTCCAGCCGGCGATGTCGTTGATGATGGCCGGCAGCGCCACGGCCGTGATCATCAGCTCGGCGCCGACGAGCACGGCGCCGATGGAGAAGGCGGCCAGGAGCACGGCGCGCGACGAGGCGGTCATGTCGGGGAGTGTAGGACCGTCGTTGTGCACGCTTCGGAGTCGGGAGTCCGTGCCCGAAGCGCCCGGTGCGCCACCCGCAGACACCACCCGACGGTACGGGGGAAACCTTTCCCTCTGTTCGCTGCCTCATAGGTATGGGACTGTCGGTTCGGATCGGTGGCAGCTGCGTCGATCTGCCCGTCCGGAGGGCAAGCCGCGCAGCGCTCACCATCGAACAGGCGATCGTCGCCAGCGGAGCACCACTCTGATCACGAACCGGATCCATCAGCGCCTCCTTGCCGGCCCGCCCCTGAGTGGCGGCGCCGAACCTCTCGACGTTCAATCCGCGAGGCTCGGCACCCTGCCACGCGGCGCCGAGCGCGACGGTCTCATCTCGACCATCGAGGCGAGCGGCCTGCTCGGCCGGGGCGGGGCGGGGTTCCCGGTCGGGCGCAAGTGGCGTGCGCTGGCCGACCGCCGCTATGGCTCGGCTGTCGTCGTCGTCAACGGGGCGGAGGGCGAGCCGGCCAGCGCCAAGGATCGGACCCTGATGGCCTACCGGCCGCACCTGGTGGTCGATGGGGCGATCCTGGCCGCTGAGGCGGTCGGTGCCGATGAGATCGTCTTCTACGTTGGCCAGGAGCATGGCGCGGCCGTCGCGGCGATACGCCGAGCCGTCGACGAGAGGAGGCGCGAGATCGGTCTGCCGACCCGCCTCGTGAGGGCGCCCGTCGGCTACGTCGCCGGCGAGGCGTCCGCGGCGGTCCATTTCATCAACGACGGTGACGCCCGGCCGACCACGACCCCGCCGCGCGTCTCGGAGCTCGGCGTCAACGGCCGCCCGACCCTGGTGCAGAACGTGGAGAGCCTCGCCTACGCCGCCCTCATCGCCCGCTTCGGCGATCACTGGTACCGATCGGCCGGCCGGTTCGATTCCCCGGGCACGGCCCTGGTCACGGTCACGGGCGGCGTGCGTGAGCCGGGCGTTCGCGAGATCGAGCTCGGGCAGACGGCCGGAGAGGTCGCGGTCGCGGCGGGCGCCGACCCGACCAGGATCCGGGCCTTCGTGCTCGGGGGCTACTTCGGGACGTGGGCTCGGACCAGCGATGCCTGGAGCCTGCCACTCGACCCCGCGGTCATGCGGGACCATGGTCTGACCTTCGGCTGCGGGATCGTCGGCCTGCTGCCCGACGATCGATGCGGCGTGTTGGCGACCGCGGAGATCATGGCCTTCATGGCACGCGAGAGTGCCGGCCAGTGCGGGCCGTGCGTCTTCGGGCTGAGGGCCATCGGCGAGTCGACCCGGAAGGTCGCCCAGGGCGAGGCGGACACCGACGAGGTCCGCGACCTGGAGCGCTGGGCGTCGCAGCTCCCCGGGCGCGGCGCCTGTCACCATCCAGACGGCGCGATCCAGCTCTTGGTCAGTGCCCTGGACGTCTTCGGGGACGAATTCACCGTCCACGCGCGGACGGGACGCTGTTCCGTGACCGGGTCGCCGGTCAGGGCGGCCGTAGGATGAAGATGCAGCTTCGCGTCGACTGGATCCTCTGCGACGGCTACGGCCTGTGCGGTGATCTTCTGCCGGACTTGATCGAGCTCGACGAGTGGCGGTACCCGATCCTGCGGCCGGAGCCGGTCGACGCCGCGTTCCTCGATTCGGCCCAGCGGGTCGTCGACTGTTGTCCCATGCGGGCGCTGAAGCTCGAGCCGATCCGAGCGGGTCGACGAGCGGGCTGAACGACCGGCTCGCAGCGCTCCGGGCTTGACAAGGCCGGAGCCTGCTGCATAGTATCAATACCGGTTTATATAAATTCCCACTAGTAGGTCCCCCGATCGATCCATGGCGACACCCGCTCGCATCCGCAACACGCTGGCCACCATCACCGCCCCGCCCGAGGAGCTGCGTGAGCTGCGCGCCTACCACAAGGCCCTCGCCGACGTGACCCGCCTCCGGATCCTGGAGCGCCTGGCCGAGTCACCGGCCACTGTCACCGAGCTCATCGAGCACGTCGACCTTTCGCAGCCGCTGGTCAGCTGGCACCTGCGCACGCTGAAGGCCATCGGATTGGTCGAGACCAGGCGCCAGGGCCGCGAGGTCATCTGCTCGCTGCGCCCGGACGAGATCGACCGCTTCACGATCCGCCAGCGCCGCATGCTCGGCCTGGCCGGCTAGAGCGCCGACGATGAGCGACGGCTCCCTCCTCTCCAACGAGAAGCGCAACCGCTTCCGGGCGATCGTCCAACCCTATGCTGCCGGCCTCGCAAGGATCGGGCTGACGCCGAACATGCTGACGCTCATCGGCTTCGGCATCGCCATCGTCTCGGCCGTCCTAGCCGGCCTCGAGCTGTGGCTGGCGGCCGGCATCGTGAGCGTCATCGCCGGCTCTTTCGACATGCTCGACGGCGCCGTCGCCCGGGCCACGGGCACCACCAGCAAGTTCGGGGCCTTCATGGACTCGACCTTCGACCGGTGGGGTGAGGGCGTCATCTACGTCGGCATCGTGGCCGGCGCGGCCGCTGCCGGCAGCCAGCTGACCGCCGTCCTGGCCGTTCTGGCCGCCGTCTGCGCCTTCATGGTCAGCTATACGCGGGCCAAGGCGGAGGGGCTCGGCTTCAGCGGCGAGGTCGGCATCGCCCCGCGGCCGGAGCGCATCGTGATCCTCGGCGTTGGTCTCGTCGCCGCCGGCCTGACCGGCGGCCCGCAGTCGTCTATCTGGCTCCAGCTGGCCCTCGGCGCCATCGTCGTCCTGACTACTGTCACCGTCATCCAGCGCATCCTGCATGTCCGACGGCAGGCGTCCCAGGCCACGTCCAGCAAGCAGTCGACCTCGTCGATCGAATAGTAAGCACGAGTAGGGAGCCCACGTGAGCAAGAACGGCAAGAGCGGCACGAACGGTGCCGACGGCGCAACCCCCATCGGCCCCGTCCAAACTGCAGGTGCCGGCCGGCGCGGCGACGGCAAGATCCGCGTCGCCATGGTCGGCGTCGGCAACTGCGCCTCGAGCCTCGTCCAGGGCCGCTTCTACTACGAGAACGCCAAGCAGGACGACTTCGTCCCGGGCCTCATGCACGTCGACCTGGGCGGCTATCACGTCCGCGACATCGAGTTCGTGGCCGCCTTCGACATCGACAAGAACAAGGTCGGCAAAGACCTCTCCGAGGCCATCTACCAGAAGCCGAACAACACCTACGTCTTCCAGCAGGTACCCCATCTGGGCGTGTCCGTCGAGCGCGGGATGACCCACGACGGCCTCGGCAAGTACCTCAGCCAGATCATCGAGAAGGCGCCCGGTCCGACGGCCGACATCGTGGGCATCCTCAAGGAGCGCGAGGTCGACGTGATGGTCTCTTACCTGCCCGTCGGCAGCGAGGAGGCGACCAAGTGGTACGTCGAGCAGGCCCTGCGGGCCGGCGTCGGCTTCATCAACGCGATCCCGGTCTTCATCGGGCGTGAGCCGTACTGGCAGCGCCGCTTCGCGGAGGCCGGCCTGCCGGTCATCGGCGACGACATCAAGAGCCAGGTCGGCGCCACCATCAGCCACCGCGTGCTGACCCGCCTGTTCATGGATCGCGGCGTCCGCCTCGACCGCACCTACCAGCTCAACTTCGGCGGCAATACCGACTTCCTGAACATGCTCGAGCGCGAGCGCCTCGAGTCCAAGAAGATCAGCAAGACCAACGCCGTGACCTCGATGCTCGACTACGAGATGGACCCGGACGACGTCCACGTCGGGCCCAGCGACCACGTGCCGTGGCTCAAGGATCGGAAGTGGTGCTACATCCGGATGGAGGGCACGACCTTCGGCGACGTGCCGCTCAACGCCGAGCTCAAGCTCGAGGTCTGGGACAGCCCCAACAGCGCCGGCGTCATCACCGACGCCATCCGCTGCCTGAAGCTGGGCCTCGACCGGGGCCTCAAGGGCACGCTCGTGGCGCCCTCGAGCTACTTCATGAAGAGTCCGCCCATGCAGATCCACGACGACATCGCCTTCAACCGGGTCGAGGCCTTCATCCGCGGCGAGGACGACGAGACCCTGGTCGGCACGGAAACGCTGCTGGCCAGGAAGGTCCGCAAGATGGCGCCTTCGCGCGCCAGGGTCGCGGCCGCGGCCAAGTAGCACCACGACACGGTATCCATGACCGAGCGGCCGGACGAGGGCACGATCCGGCTCGAGCCAGGCACCGCGAGCGTGTCGGCACCTGGGGGCGTGGCACACGCGCCACATCGTCCTTCGTCGCCGGGCTCCGGACTCCGTGGCACCCTCTTCCGACTCAACGAGCGGGCCGTCGTCATCGGCTACCGCTTCGCGTCATGGCTGATGGGCGTCGTGCCGCTCGGCATCAGCCTGCCCATCGCCGCTGGCGCCATGCGCCTCGGCTACCTGCTCTGGCCCGCCAAGCGCCGGGTCATCCTGGCCAACGCCTCGCACATCCTGGGCCGACCGGTCGACGACCCGGCCGTGCGTCGCCTGACCGGCCGGATCTACCAGACGTACGGCCGATATCTCGTCGAGCTGATGCGCCTGCCCTCGCTGCCCGATGGAGCGCCCGCTGCGATGATGGACTCCCAGGGCGAGCGCGGCGTGGACGCCTTCGCCGAGCTCTGGGGTCGCCTGCGCGCCGAGGGCCGCGGCATCGTCGCCCTGAGCGTCCACATCGGCAGCATCGAGGCGCTCATCGCCGCCTTTGCCGCGCGCGGCTTCCCGACCTACGGCCTGGCCGACGACTCCTCGTACCCGGAGCTGTACGCGCTCCTCCAGGCTCAGCGTCGGAGATGGGGCGTGGAGGTCTTCGCCTGGAAGAACATGCGACGCGTGTTCTCTGTGCTCCGCGAGCCGGCGCTGCTGGGCCTGCTCGTGGACTGGGGCTACCGGGCTGACGGGGTGCCGGTCCGGCTCTTCGACAGCTGGACGACCCTGCCTGCCGGTCCTGCCGTCCTGGCCGCCAGGACGAATGCCGTCATCGTGCCCATCGTCTGCCGTCGGCAGGCCGACGGGCGCTTCACGGGCGAGTGGCTGGACCCGATCGAGGTCGGCGGCCCGAGCCCCGACCAGATCGCGCTCGCCACGCAGGCCATCGCAGACGCCATCGAGGCCATGGTCCGGCCGGCCCCCGAGCAGTGGTACACCTTCAAACCCATCTGGCCGGCCACACCCGGAGAGGCCGTTGCGTTGGCGGCGCGGGCGGCGGCTGCGAGGACAGCGGACGTCGGAGCGGCCGTCGTCGAGCGGGGGTCAGCGTGACACCCTCCCAGCGGGCGAAGCTGGCTGCCCTGCGCGCCGCGACATGGCTCGCCTGCCACCTGCCCGACCGGCTGCTGCATCGGGTCTTCCATGCGCTCGGTGCCGCGTCCTGCCTCGCCCAGCCCGCGAGGCGCGACCTCGTGCGCCGCAATCTGACGCGGATCTGCACCTGGCTGGTGGCGGAGGGTCGGGCCACGCCGCGTGCGGCTCGCGCCGCACGGGATCCACGAGCCATGGACCGCCTGGTGCGCGATGCCTTCGGGCATCACGCCCGCTATTACCTCGAGGTCCTGCGACGGGAGACGCTCAGCGCCGACTACCTCGAGGCGCGCATCGACTTCGGCGACCGGGGGGCGATGGAAGCCGGGTTCGATGAGCTGGCCGCCGGTCGCGGCCTGATGTACCTCGGTCTCCACTACGGCTCGATGGAGGTCCCGGCGCAATACGCCATCGACACGACCGGGAAGATCATGCTCACGCCGATGGAGACCGTGGCCGACCCGGCGATGCAGACTTGGGTCATGGGACAGCGCCAGCCGATCGGCCTTGAGATCGTCGATCCCACCCACAGCGGCCAACGGCTCCTGGCCTGGGCCCGCGGTGGTGGCCTGGTCGGCATCGTCTGCGACCGGCCGATCGTGGGAGCGGCCCGGCCGACCGAGCTCTTCGGGGCGCCCGCGATGCTCCCCGCCGGGCCCGCCATGGTGGCCATCGAGACCCGTATCGCCAGCCAAGCCGCAGTCGCGCGTCGGACCGGCTACGGCACCTACGAGATCGCGCTCATCGACCTCCCCACGCCCGAGGCCGAACAGCCGATCCGGGCGCGCGTGGCCGCCTTCCTGGCGGCCGAGGCGCGGGCCATCGAGACGCTCGTGGCGCCCGCCCCAGAGCAGTGGTGGACGATCATGTACCCGATCTGGGACGACATCCGATGACGGACCTGGCGGCAGCTGCGGACGTGACGCCACCGGCGGAGGCGCCTCGCCTCGGTCGCGCAGACCTGCACATCCACAGCGCCGCCTCTGACGGCGTGGCCGGCATCGAAGAGATCCTGCGCCACGTGCAGGACGCCACGGATCTGGACCTCATCGCGATCACCGATCACGAGCGAGTCGATGCGGCGCTGGCGGCACAGGACATGGCGATCAAGTGCGGCTATCGCTTCGAGGTCGTCGTCGGCGAGGAGATCACGACCCGCGGCGGTCACCTGCTGGGGCTCTTCCTGACCCGTCCCGTACCGCCGCTCCATGCCCTTCGCTGGAGCATCGCGGCCATCCACGAGCAGGGTGGCGTGGCCATCCCGGCCCACCCCCTGGCGCCTATCCCGATGTGCGCCTCGGCTCGGAGCCTGCGTGCCCTCATCCAGGATGCCGACCCGGCCGTCCATCCCGACGGCCTGGAGGTCTTCAACTCGACGACCGCTGGCCGGCGGGGCCACCGCCGCGCCGTCGCCTTCGCTGTCGAGCACCATCTGGCCGCCTTGGGCGGCAGCGACGCCCATCGCCCGGAGCACATCGGCCAGGCCGTGACGCGCTTCGAGGGACGGACGGCGGCCGAGTTCCGTCGCGCCGTGGAGGCGCGCACGACGACCTGGGAGGGGTCGTACTACCCGCCGATGGCGCAGCTCGGGATGTTCGGCCGGCAGGTGCGCAAGTACGCGCGCGACGTGCGCGACGAGGTGCGCGGCAAGGTCCTGCGCGACGGGACCGGACGGGACCTAGGCTATCCCGGCGGCCGCAGCCGCCCGGCGCACTACGAGGGAGACGTCCAGCCGTGAAGATCGGCCTCGTCACGCCCTACATCTACCCCCTGCCCGGCGGCGTCAACGAGCACGTCCGCTACCTCTACGACGGGCTGCGCGAGCGCGGCCATGAGGTCCGCATCATCAGTAGCACACACGGGCTGCAGCGGGCCAGCGAGGGCGACGTCATCCGACTCGGGCGCGGCTTCAGCGTACCCACGAACGGCTCGATGGGCACCATCACGGTCTCGCCACGCTATCTGTCGCAGATCGCCGCCCTGCTCGAGCGCGAGCGGTTCGACGTGCTCCACTTCCACGAGCCGTTCGTGCCCCTGCTCTCGCCCTTCCTGCTGCGTGAGTCGCGCAGCGTGAACGTGGCGACGTTCCATGCCTACGCCGGCTGGAGCCCAGCCTACGAGCTGGGCAGCAACTTCATGGGCCGGCTCGCGGCGCGCCTGCACGGCCGCGTCGCCGTCAGCGCCGCCGCCCGCCACTTCATCGACCGCTATTTCCCGGGCGACTACAAGGTCATCCCCAACGGCGTCGACCTGACGCGCTACCAGGACGTGCAGCCGATCGAGCAGTGGCGCGACGGCACGGCCAACCTCCTCTTCGTGGGGCGCTTCGAACAGCGCAAGGGCCTGCTCGTCCTGCTCCAGGCCTTCCGCACCCTGCGCCGCTCCGGGCGCGACTGCCGGCTGCTGGTCGTCGGACGCGGCCCACAGGAGCGCGAGGTGCGTCGCTATGTCGCCACGCGCGGCCTCCAGGGCGTCCACCTGCTCGGCCGCGTCAGCGACGCGGAGAAGGCGCAGCTCTTCGCGACGGCGGATGTCTACGTCTCACCTGCCACCGGGCAGGAATCGTTCGGCATCGTGTTGCTCGAGGCGATGGCGGCCGGGGCGCCCATCGTCTGCAGCGACATCCACGGTTACAAGGGTGTCGTGCGCCGCGGCCAACAGGCGCTTCTGGTCCCACCGCGCGACCACGGGGAGCTGGCCGAGGCGATCGGCAGCCTGCTGGACGATCCCGCACTCCGCGCACGCATGGCCGCGGCCGGTCGGGAGCGAGCGACGCAGTTCTCCTGGCCGAGCATCACGGCCAAGGTGGATGACTACTACGGCTTCGTCATCCGCCGCCTGGCGGCGCAGGGTACCCTTCCGCCCGACTTCAGAGCAGAGGTCCCTTCAGCGCCGCGGACCGGGCGCCTCGCCGATCAGGGCCTGATCCAGAGCGTCTCCGACCAGCGACCGTAGTTGCCGGCCCTGTCCTTGGCGCGGATCCGGAACTGGTAGACCCGACCTTTGCGCAGGGTGCGGACCATCGAGGTCCTGGTCGTGGCCGACTTCGTGTCGCGCCAGTCGTAGACGCCCGCGCGTCGGATCTGGACCTGGTAGTACTTGAGGCCGGCTGTCAGGACCTGGAGCCTGACGTCGCCGCCCGTCCACTTGATGGTCACGTCCTTGCGGATGGTCGAGGTGCTCGCCGTCGACAGGGTATCCGCCGCGGTGTTGCTCGACGTTCGGAATCGTGCCTTGGCGCCGGTTCGGTCGGGGCCTTTCATGAAGACCACCGTCCAGAGCTTCTTGCCAGCGCCGTCGAACGCGAGGCCGACGCCCAAGTAGTTGTAGTTCGCGCTGGTGAGGAGAGCGTAGTGACCCGACGAGTCGTGCCACTGCCGGCTGGCGGAGGTGGCCGACTCGGCCAGCGTGCCCCAGGTGTTCCAGGCGATGATCTCGCCGGCTCCGTACCACTTGATGCCAGCGGCGGACATCAGGTCCCAGGCCCAGTCGCCGTCCGGCTGCTGGTGCGAGAAGTAGCCCTTGGCGGCCATGTCCTCGGAGCGGGCTCGGGCGATGGCCGACAGCCGGGGATCGATCCGGAGCACGATCCGACCGACATCCAATCGCTGATCGTTGAGCAGCGTGGCGACCTTGGCCTCCGCCTGCTCGACCGTCAGGTCGTCAGCCGCCGTGGCGACCGGGGCGAGGGCGGCGAGGAGGAGACCGGCCAAAACGATGGGGCCGAGGCGGCGGGCGAGCTTCGACATCGTGGATCCGTAGCGCTGCAGCGAACCGGGATCTCCGGCTCGGACCGTCAGTCTCGGCCGGAACGTCGGCGCTCGCCATAGCCGAGCGGTCCCATGCGGACCCGACCCGGTGGTACGGGCACGGCGGTGCGCCGGGGCACCGGCCGCCGCCTCTAGTGCCCCGTTGGCTCCGTGCCCGCGGGCGGACCGTCCGGCGCGCCCCTGTGGCCCACTCGCCAGGCCCAAGTCGCGTACATCGCCGTGCCGACCAGGAAGGCGACCATCGCGGTGAGCGCGAGCGACTTGATGCTCACGACGCTCGTCTCCGTTGCGTTGGCGGTGTTGACCGCGAACTGGAAATCGTAGTTGTAGGTCGGCAGCGGGAGCGTCTGGAACAGGCGGGCGATGCCGGTCGGGACCGGGAGGGCCGCGATGTCGGGCTGGAAGACGACGAACCAGATGGCCATCGCACCGATGGCCCCGACGACGAAGCGGCGCGGGTCGCGCGCGCCGAGCACGAGCCAGCCGGCGATCGCCAGCGGCAGGCCGAGGAGCACTGCCCCGACGTACGGACCGAGGTCGCCGATGGGCGCCGAGACGAGCGGCGTCTCCGGGAAGCGGGTCTGGACGATGGCCACCGCCAAGCCCGTCGTGACGGCCGTCACGAGCAGCCACATGGAGCCGGCGGGTAGGCGGCCCCCCGGGCCCGCCTCCAGCTCTGACCGGCGCCGGCGCAGGCCGAGCGTGTGTGCCTGCCAGGCGAGGACCAGGATGCCGACGAGGATGATGACCAGCGAGACCGCCATCCGCTCGGTGAGCACGAAGGCCTCGCTCACGTATCCGCAGGCCTGCGAGCCAGGATTGACCTGGGCCACGCCCGAGACGGCGCACAGGGGCACGCGCAGCAGCCAGAGGAGCGGCACCGCGACCAGGGCACCCGCGGCGGCCAGGCGTGCCAGCAGCCAGGTCCGCGCGGACGGGCCATGCCACAGCTCGGCCAGGAAGTAGGCCAGGGCCAGGATCACGAAGGGCAGGCTGGTGTAGTAGTGGTACTGGAAGGTGGCTCGGTCGATGCGCGCCCAGGGGAGCCACTGGCAGGCGAAGCCGATCATCACCAGCGAGAGCGCCAGGCTCCGCCGTCGCCAGGCCGTGAAGGCGACCCAGGCCATGGCTGGCACCGAGAGCCAGAAGAGGACGAGGTTGCCGGCGTCGTAGGTCAGCGCGGTCCAGCCCTCGGCGAGGCTGCCGAGATAGAACCAGACCGGCTTGAGATCGAAGGGCCAGGCCCACCAGGGCGACGAGGCGGCATGCGTGGCGCGCAGGTTGTTGTGATAATCGTACATCTGCTGCTGGAGTGCCAGGAAGGTCTGGCCGGCGTGGTCGAGCGGGAAGCCCTCCAACCAGGTGTTGCCGAGCTCGACCCAGGGCCAATAGCTGGCCGCGTAGACGACGACCGGGATGACGACCATGCAGGCCATCGCCCAGAGCCAGGGCAGCCCGAGCCGCCAGCCCGGGCGCAACCAGCCGCGGGGTGATGGCGCGGCCGGCTCGTTCGCGTCGCGTGCGGCCGCGTCATCGGGGCCGGACGACGGGTGGGCCAGCGGGCCGAGCCCACGGGCACCGAACAGCACGAAGCCCGCGTAGACCGCCACGCTGACCGCCACCAACCCCAGCGAGACGGCCAGCACCATCGTCGACGTGATCGGCCCATCGATCGGCAGACGTGAACCGCCGACGATGACGGCCAGGGTGCCGATGATCCCCAGGGCGGCCGGGGCCGCGACAGCGAAGCGTGCCTCGTCCATCGAGCAGCGGATCGGCCGCAGGACCATCGTCACGCCGAGGAGGAGGGTGAGGCCGATCATGATGACCAGGAAGATGCCGTTGCCCGGCATCTGGAGCAGGACCCCGGTCGCGATGGCCGCGAAGGCGGTGCCGGCGACGATGACGCCCCGGCCGGCGCCCGCGAGTCGCAGAAGGATGGCCACGAGCAAGCCGATCGTGGCGCCCACCAACACGATGCCAACGGTATCGGTCGTGCTCGAGCCCGGCGAGCTGACGGCCAGCCAGCCGAAGAGCCCGGTCAGGCCGATCATCGCCAGCAGGGCGAAGACACGACCGACCGCCGAGCGAAGCAGGATGAGTAGCACGATGCCGCCGACCGCGTAGAGCCCGACCCACTTGGCGGCCAGGGCCAGGCCGAGGCAGAGCCCGATGAGGGGAAGCCCGATGAGCATGGCGCTCCAGCCTCGCCAGGTCCCCAGCCAGACGAGGGCGAAGAGGAGGTAGGCAGCGACGATGAAGACGCCCACGTAGACGTCGTTCATGGCGATCCGCGATTGCGCGAAGGTCATGCCGTCGACCAACACGAGCGCGGCCACGGCCACCGCCACCTCACGGCGTCGGAAGAGGACGCGTGCCAGGAGGTAGAGCAGGGCGGCCGTCAGGGCACCCAGGATGACACCGGGGAAGCGCCAGCCGAAGGCGTTCTGGCCCGTCTCGACGGCCGACATCTCACCGGAGGCAGAGATCGCCAGCAGCTGCTCGCGGTCCAGGGTCGGACGCTCGGCGTCCGCGTCGAGGGCCCAGGCGACGGGCTCGGCGGGGAGCGGGGCGTCGGCGAAGACGGCGTTGCCGTGGGGCTCGACGACGTAGACCGTCGGCCGCCGTCCGTCCTGGGTCTGGCCGAGGACATGGATGAGCTGGGTCGCCGAATCGTAGACGAGGTCCCGCACCGGGGCCGGCATCCAGACGTCGTCCTTCTGGCTTGCCGGCTGGTCCTTCTTGACCTCGATGCGCATGAGGCGTGATCCGGCCGTCGCGTAGAGGGTCGGCTCGGCGGGGCCCTCGACTTTCACGACCGCCGTCACCGGCACCTCGGACGGGTAGGCATCGACGCGTCCGAGCGTCCCTGCATCCAGCATGACGAGGCCTTCGGCGGCGGCCACGGCCAGGAGCTCGCCGCTCTCGATGGTGGCGCCCGGCAGCTCGCCGGCGTCGATCGCCTCCTGGACGTTGATGGCCTGTTCGGTGTCGAGGGTCCCGGCCACCGTCACCACGCCCTCGGCGCCGACGAGGAGCGCCCGGATACGGGCGACATCGTCGCCCAGGACGAGGGCCAGGGAGTCGGCCAGGACAGCCGGGTCGGTGGCCTCGGCGGCGTCGACTACCAGCCGCTGTCCTCCGGCCGTCGCCGCGAGGTCGACCGCGCCGGCCACCTCGGCCCAGGCCAGTCGAGACCCATCGGCGAGGTCGATGACGACGACCTGGTCGCCGTCGAGGACGGCGCTCAGGCGCTCGCCGGCCCCGTCGACGATCATCGTCCGGGCGCGCCCGCCAAGATCGCCCAGCCGGGCTGCGGGCGCCATCGTGGTCGGCTCGTCGCCGGCTCGGACGTCGTCGAGGGCCTGGGTCTCGAAGGACCACAGGCCGCCGGCCATGTCCGCGATGAGGAGCCGGTGGCCGGTGGCGTCCACGAGCAGGGCGCCGGGCTCCGCGCCGCCGTCGAGGGCGATCTCCGCCACCAGCTCGCGGCCGGCCAGATCGTACGCGCGGACGCTCCCCGCGCCCGATACGTAGATCCGGTCGCCCGCTCTTCCCGAGCGCGTGCCGACGCCGTCCCAGCGAGGTTCGACGGCTGCGTCGCGGGGGGCGAAACCGAGCTGGGAGGTGGCGCTCACCCGGTCGTCGCCGAAGACGACGATACCCGCGGCCATGAGGTACTTGGCCAGGTGCGGGTGCGTGTACTCGTAGATCGAGTGCGGCTCGCCGTAGCGCCAGTGCTGTAGGAACTCGGTCGCGGTCCGCGCGTGGTAGACCTCGTCGAAATACATGTCGTACGGCTCTTCGACGCGCCAGCCGCGCAGGGTCAGCGCGGCCAGCAGAAGGAGCAACGCGACGGCGAGATCGAGACGGTCGATGCGCCCCGGCTTCTCGCCGACCAGCCCTGCGCTCCGATCGCGACGCCGCAGTCGGGTCCCGACCTGGCGGCGGAGCACGGCCGCCGACCCGCCGACGAGGCCAGGCCCCGCGTGGGACGGCTCCACGTGGGTCGCGTCGGGCGGCCGGGCGCGGAGGCGGATCTCCTCGAGCCACGGCCCCTCGGTCACCGCGCCCATCGAAGCCGCGGCTGCGGACGTCGTGAAGGCGCTCGCGGCTCCGGGCGCCGGCGTCTCGCTGCCCGACCGCGAGATGTCCTCCAGCAGCGGGGCTTCGGAGAGCGGCACGTCCGGTCGCAGGGTCGCGCGCAGCACGCTCCAGAGCAGGAAGAGGAAGACGGCGGAGGTCATCACGATGCCGGCCAGGAGGACAGGGTAGCTGCGGAAGCCCGGGCCGAAGAAGAAGTCGTCAAGGTTCGGCGTCGCCCAGAAGGGCGTGCTCAACACCGCGTGCAGACCGACGAAGGCCGAGACGCTGAGCGCGAGCGTCGCGACCATGTACCGCCGATCCATGATCGCCAGAAGGGGCAGGAAGGCGAAGACCGGGAACAGGTAGCGCTCGTGGACGCGGGTGGGCAGGATGAAGAAGGCCAAGCAGAGATAGGCGGCCGCAAGCAGGATCGCGGTGCGATCGCCGCGACGGACAAGGAGCGCCAGGCCGACCACGAAGCCGCCCAGCAGGAGCGCCGTCCCGACCACGACCCCGGGCACGGGCCCCAGCAGCGGCACGGTGTCGAGGGGCCAGCGGCCGAAGCCCGCCTCCGCCATGGACGGCAGGTCACCCGCCCCGACCAGGGCCCAGGGGTTGAGGGCGTTGACGGTCAGGTAGGCGTAGGTGCCGGCGGCTTTGCCGTACTGCACGATGAGGCCGGGCAGGTCCATGCCGAACGGCGCGATGATCAGGAAGAGGACGCTGGCGCCCACCGCGGCCGACGAGACGAGGCGCCAGATGCCGGCCTCCTGGTCGCACCACCGGCGATACCAGCGAGGACCGGCCGTGACGCGCGGCCCGCTGCCCGGCTGGAGCAGGTGGCGCCGAAGGAGGACGACGGCCAGGATGGGCACCAGGACGACGCCGTACTGCGGCTTGGCCAGCCCCGCCAGGACGGCCATCGCCGTGGCAGCTTCGGCGTGGCCGTCGATGAGCAGGGCGACGGTCGCCAGCGACAGGAGCGCCCCGAACGCGTCCACCTGGCCCCAGATGGCCGAGTCGTACCAGGTCACCGGGTTGAAGAGGTAGAGGGAGGCGGCGATGAGGGCCAGGGTCGCGGCCCTCGGTCGGTCGCCGAACCAGTGCAACGTCAGGACGTAGAGCAGCCAGCCGCAGGCGACGTCGGCCAGGATGGGTGGGATCTTGAGCAGGGCCGTGGTCGTCTCGACCCCCGTGCCGCTGGCCGCGCCGATGATCTTGCCCAGGCTGCCCAGGAGCCAGAGCACGTACATGTAGGCCGGCGGGTAGTCCGACAGCCCGGCTTCCACGTAGAAGCCGCTGGGGCCCACCTCGACCATCCGCAGCGCCCACGACGTGAAGGTTCCGAGGTCGGACTCGAAGCCGGACTTGGGCAGGAAGACGTATGCGATGATGAGGCGGAGGGCCAGCGCGGCCAGGAGCAGCATCGTCAGGGCTGGGACAGCCGACGGCGCCCGGCCCGAGCGTGCCGACGCTCCGAGGCTCCGATCGGGTGGACCCGCCCCGGGCGTCGTCAACAGCCGACCGGCCTCCAAGAACGAGCGACGAGGTGGAGGGGAGTATAGCAACGGCACCCGCCAGCCCCACGCCGGCCGGCCGGCCGGATAGCGGCCCCGTCGCCAGCCTTCGTAACCTGCTCGGCACCATGGACCCGCGCTGGCTGATGGTCGGCTTCGCCGTCCTCGGCATCGCGGTCTACGTGCTCAGCAATCCCACCCGCCAGAACGTCTACGACCATTTCGTCTGGCAGGCCGACGCCTTCCTCCAGGGCCGCGCCTGGATCCCGTGGCCGCTCTCGCAGGGGGAATTCCTGAACGGTCACTTCCAGGACGTCTTCCCGATCGGCGAAGGACGCGGCCTGATCCCCTTCCCGCCGTTGCCGGCCATCGTGCTCCTGCCGGCCGTGGCCGCCTTCGGGCTGGCCACGAACGCGGCGCTCGTGGCGGCCGTCGTCGGTGGCCTGAACGTCGGCCTCGCCTACCGGATGGTCTGGCGCCTGACGACCGACCCGCTGGTCGCTATCCTGGCCGCGCTCTTCTACGGCTTCGGCACCGTCGCCTGGTACGCGGCCATGCTGGGCAGCACCTGGTTCTTCGCGCACGTCGTGGCCTCGACCTGTCTCCTGCTCGCCATCACGGCCGCCCTCGACGCCGAGCGCCGTACGGCCGAGCGGGTTTCGACGGTCAGCCCCATCGACCGGCGCCAGGTCCTCTCCGGCCTGCTCCTGGGGCTGGCGGCCACGGCCCGCCTGACGACCCTCCTGGCGGCCCCCTTCTTCGCCTTCGTCGGTGGCGGGGGCTCGTTCCTACGACGGAGTCTCTCGGCGGGCATCGGCGCCGCCATCCCGGTCCTGCTCCTGCTCGCCTACAACCTGGCCACCAGCGGCCAGCTCTTCCACCCGGGCTATGAGCACCTGTACCAGACCGAGTATGCGCCGGACCCGACCGGGCTCCTTGCCCAGCTCTTCCCGCCGCTGCGGGACATCACCTACCACCCCGGCGAGTGGGCGCTCCAGGACCCCCGCTACATCCCGCAGAACCTCCTCATCCTGCTCGCCTGGCTGCCGGAGGTGCGGCCGGAATGTGGGCTCGCCCTGCTCGACCAAGCCTGCCCGCTGCTGCGGCCGGACCGACTGGGGATGAGCCTCTTCCTGACCAGCCCGGGCTGGCTGCTGGCCATCCCGGTCGTGCTCCAGGGCTGGCGGCGACGGATCGTCATCGGCTCGACGCTCGCCATCGGAGCCGTGCTGCTGGTCAACGTCATGCATTTCAGCCAGGGCTGGGTGCAGTTCGGCTACCGCTTCAGCAATGACGCCGCTCCCTTCGGCCTGCTGCTGGTGACGCTCGGCATGGCACGCTACGGCGTGCGCTGGTGGACGGTGGCCCTGGTCGCTGCCTCCATCGTCATCAACGCCTGGGGCGTCTACTGGGGGATCGTCCTCGGCTGGTGAGGTCAGTAGCTGACGAAGTCGAGGGCCGTGATGACGTAGATGCCGTAGGCATGGACGAGGATGCCGATGAGGATGGCCAGCCTGGCCGACAGCGAGATGCTCCTCACGAAGAGCATGCCCAGCATGATCCAGAGGATGGGGGCCACATCGAGGCTGAAGCGGTAACCGAACTGCGTCTCGCCGACGTTGCCGTGGGTGACGATAGGGATCAGCGCGAGCAGGATCGCGATCCAGCCGAAGACGACGAAGGTCTCGCGACGCCGCAGCTTGATGAGCCAGAAATAGATGGGCGTCGTGAAGGTCAGCGCCAGACCTGTCCAGTTCGGTCGGAACCAGGGGAACCCGTCGGCGAAGTCGAAGCCGCGCAGGAGCATCGTGTGCAGGTGGCGCGGAAGGTAGCTGAGCGAGAGGATGCCGTCGCGGTACCACGGCTCCTCGAGGACGCCGGGGATCTTCTCGTACCCGAAGTCGATCGGGCTGCCGAAGCGGGCGATGTTGTAGAGGCCTACGAGGATGGCCGGCACGGCCAGCCCGAGCAGGACGAGGCCGGCGTCCGCGAGCTTGCCGCGGTCGGGGATGGAAAGGCGCGGTCGGACCTCGACGCCGGCGTAGAGCGCGAGGTAGAGCGGCAGCGTGAGCCCGACCGGCAGTCGTGAAGCGGCCGCGAACCCGAGGCACAGGCCGGCCAGGATCGGCCAGCGTCGCTCGAGCGCGAGGCGGAGCGCGAGCAGCGACCAGAAGACGCCGTTGACGCCGGCGAAGAGCCACGAGGTGCCCATGCCGGCCGCCCACCACAGGACACTGCCCACCGCGAAGGCGGCGACCAGCGACCGGCGCGGCAGCGGCGCCACGCCGAGGCGCCCGAAGATCAGCCACAGAAGGCCGACGCTCAGCCCGCCCAGAAGGGCGGCCGCATACCCCTGGTCGAAGCCAGCTCCGAAGATCAGCACGAAGGGCAGGACGGAGACCGCCGGCATGGGCGGATAGGGCACATACCAGCCACCAGCGGCGCGATCGACGTGCTCGATCCAGGGCATCGGCTCGACGACGTGGAGACGCCCATGCAGGAAGGCGTCGGCCAGCGGGACGAAGGCGTCGAGGCCGACCGGCTTGGGGCCCGTCCACCAATAGAGCAGGGCCGAGGCGCCGGCCAGGAGCGCGAAGGCGGCGACGGGGCGCCAGACGGCTCGGCCCTGGACGGGCGCCTCCGGCGCCCCCGCCGCGGCGGGGGCAGCGGCCATGCCTCCGACTATACTGCCGCCGTGTCGCTCCCCGATGGCTCCCCGACGACCTCATCCGTAGCCGAGCGGGCCGTTGGCCGCTTGGCCGCGCTGTCCTATTTCTTCCCGGCACACGACGAGGCACAGAACATCGAAGCGCTCGTGACCGAGGCCCTCCAGGCCCTGCCCGCCCTGGCTGACGTGTTCGAGATCATCGCCGTCGACGACGGCAGCACGGACGGCACCGCGGGCATCGCCGACCGACTGGCCGCGGAGCATCCGGGGGTCGTGCGCGTCGTTCACCACCCGGTCAACCGCGGCTACGGCGCTGCCCTGCGGAGCGGCTTCGCGGCCGCCTCACATCCGGTCATCGCCTTCACTGACGGCGACCGCCAGTTCCGAGTCGCCGACCTTGCGCGCCTCCTGACCCGCGCGGAGGCGGCCGACCGACCGGACGTCGTGGTCGGCTATCGCCTGCGGCGGGCCGACCCGACCATCCGGCTCGTCTACGCGCGGGCCTACCGCTTCTGCCTGCGCCTCTTCTTCGGTCTGCCCGTGCGGGACGTGGACTGCGCCTGCAAGCTCTTCCGGCGTGATGGGCTCACGGGCATCCGGCTGGAGTCGGGCGGCGCCTTCCTCTCTGCCGAGCTGCTCATCAAGATCCGGGCGCGCGCACGGAGCATCGTCGAGGTCGGCATACCGCACCATCCGCGAACCGCCGGCCAGGCGTCAGGCGCGAACCCGCGCGTCGTGCTGCGTGCCGTGCGTGACTTCTGGCGCCTGCGGATCGGGCTGTGGATCCGACCCTCGGCCGCCACAGAGCGCGGCGAGCAGGTCCTCGGCGAGGGCTGACGGGCGGACGAGCTCGCCGGCCTAGTCGGGCCGCCGGCCGGACTCATCCTCGAGGGAGTTGACGAACTCGCGGAAGACGGAGAGTCGCTCGTCGTCGTCGGGCTCAGGGGTCACTCCGGCGCGGTCGAGGACGGCGTCAGTGGCGAAGATGGGGACGCCGACCCGGATAGCGAGGGCGATGGCATCCGAGGGCCGGGCGTCGATGTCCACCGTTCGTTCACCGAGCTCAAGCACCAGGCGCGCGCGGTACGTCTCGTCCGACAGATCCGAGACGACGATCTGCTTGATGGCGACGCCGAGCTCCTCCAGCGTGCTCGCGAAGAGGTCGTGGGTCAATGGTCGCTCGGGCGTGATGCCCTGGAGCCGGCGGGCGATGGCATCCGCCTCGTTGACGCCGATCCAGATGGGCAGATAGAGATCGCGCTCGACGTCCTTGAGGATGACGACATGCTGCGACGAGTGCATGTGGACACGCACGCTCTCGACGACCATCTCCTTCAGCCCGTGTGGCATGCCTCGATTATCCCACGCGCTCTTGGGCAGCCGATGTCAGGGTTTCGGAGTCTTCTTGGGCTTCCTGGTCGGCCTGGGCGAGGGTGACGGCGATGGGGACGCCGACGGCGATGGAGACGCGATGGCCGACGCGTCCGCCAGCGGCGTGGCCATGAGCCGACCTGCGTCGGCCCAGACGAGGACGGACGGCTGGTCGGCCGCGGACGGGGCGAGGACGAACATGCCGCGCCAGTCCGCGAGTACCTCGCCGCCGGGGGCGGCAACGAACTGCTCAAGGTAGTCACCGCTCGCCTTGTCCATGGCCACCACGCGCTGGTGCTCGCTGTCCCAGAGCCAGATGCGACCCTCGCGGCGGCCGGGGTCGATGGCGAACTGGCGGTAGTCGTGGCCCGGCCGCACATCGCCGTCATCGGGCGGCGCATCAAGCTTGTAGTCGTCCGCCCGCCCGCTCTGGTAGCGGATCGGGCCCTCGCTCGTGAGGGCGTACACGTCGCCGTCGATGAGCAGCTCGTGATGGCCGGAGACGTCCGTCGCCGAAGCCAGGTAGTCGGTCGGCGCTTTCGGGTACCCGCTGCCGTCGGCGGCGGGGCTATAGCGAAGGATCTGCTTCGAGCTGGGGTCGACGACGTAGTAGTAATACGACCCGGTATCAGCGTTGCGGGCGAAGGTCGACGTGTCGCGGATGTCATCGCCAAGGGCCGAGTCGCCGCCCAGGCGCAACTTGGCCAGGGTCCCCCGTCCCTTGGCGTCCGACGGTCGCCAGCGCCATAGGACGCCGTCGCGATCGAGGATCAGGATGTCCGGGCCGCCGAGCGTCATCTGCCACGGCTCGCCGATGCCCTTGCCGGCGCCATCGCCGGCCTTGACCACGACTTTGGCGGTCCGCTCCACCAAGTCGACCCGGATGATCGACTTGGTGGCCTTGTCGACGAGATAGGCGGCCCCGTCGGGGCCCAGGACGACATCGATGATGTCCGCGTCAGGCGATAGCTCCGCGGTCAGGTCCACCAGCACGGAGCTGGTGACCGCGGTCACCCTGTAGATGCGGTCCAGGCCATCGACGGCCTGCGTCCGCAACGGCCGCAGGGCCGCAGCGGCCACACCAAGGCTCTCGGCCGTCTCGAGCTCGATCCACGCCTCACGCAGGAGGCGCTGGGCCTTGACGGCATCGCCCGCGATGAGGTCGCCCTCGCCGAAGACCTGGTCGATGCGCTCCTGGGCCGTCGCCAGGGCCTGGTCGCCAGCATTGACGTCGCTGATCTGGCCGTCGCGCCCCGGCAGCGCGCCGCCGACGAGCCAGAGGCCGACCCCGAGCGCCACTACCACGCCGAGGAAGGCGAGGGCGGCGAAGCCGGCCCTCCGCTGCGCGTCGCGCTTGGAGGCGAGCGGCATGACCCGCCTGTAGCGGGGTCGGCGACGGGGCATCATGCCCATGAGCCGATCGATGATGGAGGCGCCGGCGAGACCGATACCCGTCTTGAGGTCGCTCGCCCTCTGCCCGACCGCGTCGGCGGCGCCGGCGATGGGGTCAGCCAGGGGGATGGGCGAGCGGTCGGGGGCGCCGGCCAGCGGCTCAGCCGGGCGGACGGGCACCAGCTTGTGCTCGACGCGAGTCGCCGGCACCTCTGATGCCTCGAGCGCCAACAGGGCGTCTGACCCGCTGCCCTTGCCGGCCAGGAAGAGATGATGGAGGTGCTCCGCGGCGGACTGCGGGTGGAGCGTCACGAGCGCGTCCTTGAACTCCTCGGTCCCCACGGTCCGTGTCACGTTGCCCGAGACAAGGAGGAGCGAGTCGCCGACGGCGATCTCGCCACGCCAGACGTCGACATGGACGTCGCCGCTCGCCGGCAGGCCGTCGCCGCGTTCGTCCTTGGGGAGCGTCAGGAGGCGGGCCTGGCGAACGAGGTAGGCGTCGACATCGCCGATCGTGGCCACGTAGAGCTCATGGCCACGGACGACGGCCACGCAGGCGCCGATGGCACCGGGGGCCAGGCCGTGGCTCTCGCGGGCCTGGCGAAGCGTCTGGTTGGCGGTCCGGATCGACTTCTCGAGGCAGATCGGGATGCCCGCCGACTCGTCGTAGTAGTACCGGTCGGCGATGGCGTCGGCGACGAGCGTGGCCGCCTCGCCCGGCTTCCCGCCGCTCTTGGAGGCGACGGTCACCACGCCATAGAGGTTGCCTTTGGAGCGGCTGATGGAGCCGATCGAGGGCTCGTGATGGATGACCACGTCGGCGGACGTGGACAGTCGGTCGGCTCCGGGTACGAGGCCGATCTTCAGGTGCAGTCGGACGGCCATGGGGCGCCTAGTCTACGTCGGTGGGCGTGGTCAGGCGACCGTCGACGGGCCGTCTCGTGGGATGACGACCCGGATGCCCCGCAAGTTCCCGACTCCGGGCATCCGGACGAGTGCCTCGAGCAGCTCGGGCGCCCGGAGTCGGAGCTCCTGGGCCACAGCCGAATCGCCTGCGGCGACGACCAGGCCGCCGTCCTCCAGCCCGATCACCCGGCAAGATCCCACCGCGCCCGGCACGCGTTCCGCCACCGTCCGCTCCCAGGCGGCCGCCACCCGGGCACGGTGGAGGTCGTCCTCGATCCCCAGCGCCGCGGCGGCCTCCGGCAGCAGGTCGCTCAGGCGGCTCATCGGCCGTCGTCGGTCCATCTCGAGATCAGCGCGTGGCGCCGGCCAGGCCGGCCACGACCGCACCGGGGCTGACGCGCCACGTCGTGGACTCGGCGACGAGCGCGGGGTCCAGGTCGTCCAGGGTCGTCGTGGTGACGATCGCCTGCGGTAGCCCACGGATGCGTCGCACGAGATGGGATCGGCGATCCGGGTCCAACTCGCTGAAGACGTCGTCGAGCAGGAGCAGCGGCGCCTCGCCGGTGGTCGGGTCTGTCAGCAGGTCGAGTTCGGCGAGCTTGAGCGAAAGGATGGCCGTGCGCTGCTGGCCGCGGGACGCGAAGGTCGTGAGGTCGCGGCCACCGAGCTGGAAGGCGATGTCGTCGCGGTGCGGCCCGACCAGCGTGGCGCCGTTCCAGAGCTCCTTCTCCGCCGTCTCGGCGAGCCGACGGCGGAGCGCCTCGGACGGGGTCTCGGCGGGGCCCGCCGGGGCGTTCGTGACGTAGCGCAGCTGCAGCGGCTGCTCGGCGGGTGCGATCTCGGCGTGGCAGGCTGCCAGGACCGGCGCGAGGTCGGCCAGCAGCCGCAGTCGCTCGCCCACGATGGCGCCGCCCTCCCCGACCACGATCGCGTCCCAGTAGGGGAGCTGGTCGGCCTCCGCCTCGCCCTCTCGGATCCGTCGCAGCAGGCCGTTGCGCTGCTGGAGGGCCCGGCCATAGGTAGACATCGCCCGTCCGTAGGCCGGCGATCGAGAGCCGGCCAGCGCGTCGATGGCCGCCCGACGGAGCGCCGGCGGCCCGACGACCAGGAGCATCTCCTCAGGCGCGAAGAGGACGACGCGTAGCACGTCGGCCAGGGCGGCGGCCCGCCGCGGTACGCCGTCAACGAGGAGCCTTTTGCGCGCGCTACCGGCGCCGGTCCGCTCGAGCGTGACCTCGACGCGGTCCGGACCCCGGGCGGTGCCGTGCTCGACGGCGCCCTCGAGGCGGGCGAACGGGTCGCCCCAGCGGATCAGCTCCGCGTCCCCGGTCGAGCGGTGCGAGACGCCGCGGGCGAGGAGGACGATGGCCTCGATGAGGTTGGTCTTGCCGGCAGCATTGTCGCCCACGACGACCTGAGGTCCCTCTCCGAGTCGAAGGTCGAGGGCAGCGTAGGACCGGAATCCGGTCAGGGCGAGTCGATCGACGTGCACGTTGGTGGTCGACCGGCCCGGCCGCTCAGGAAGGCGTGCGGACCGGCATGATGACGTGGACGTAGCCGTCGTCGCCGATCGGCTTGAGCACGCCGGGGGAGAGCGGGCCCTGGAATTCGAGTGCCAGCTGCTCAGCCGCAAGATTGGTCAGCGCTTCCTGCAGGTAGCGGGCGTTGAAGGCCACAGTCAGGCTCTCGCCCTCCGTGGTGGCGTCCACGTGGCCCTCGGTATCCCCGACGTCCGCCGCCGCCGCCACGGTGATGCCCGATTCCGCCTCCGAGTCCACGCGCAGACGAACCACGTTGGCCGACGAGCTGGCGATGAGCGCCGAAAGGCGGACGGCCTTCAGGAGCTCCTCGCGGTCGGCGACCGCCCGGGTGGTGTGTGAGGTCGGGAGGACCTGCTGGTAGTTCGGGAACTGACCATCGATCAGTCGGCTGACCAGGTCGATGCCCTCAAGATGGAAGACGATCTGGTTCTTGGACGGTGCCAGGACGACATCGACGGGATCGTCGCTGTCGGCGAGCACGCGTTCGAGCTCGTGGTACGAGCGTGCTGGAACCACGATCGAGGTCTCCTCGACGGGGTCCAAGGTGGCCAGGGTCTTGACCGCGATGCGGTAGTTGTCGGCGGCCGCGAGCGTCAGCCGGTCACCCTCGAAACGGGTCAGGACGCCGGTCAGGATGGGCCGCGCCTCGTCGGAGGCGGCCGCGAAGACGACCTCGGAAAGGGCCTGCTTCAACGCTCGTTGGCTGATCCGCGTCGTCGGCCGCTCGCCGGCCGAGGGGATGACCGGGAACTCATCGGCGTCGATGCCGCGCAGGTGTGCCCGCTGGCGTCCGCAGCGGAGGTCCAGGGTGGCAGCGCCATCCGACTCGAGGTCTACGCGTTCCCCTGGTGGCAGCGAGTTGACGACGTCCGTGATGAGCCTTGCGGGCACGGTCAGGCTGCCATCCGTCTCGATCTTGCCCGGTACCCAATAGGTGATGCCGATCTCCAGGTTGGTCGCGGTCAACTTGAGGCCCGCATCCTCGGTCCGCAGGAGGACGTTGGCCAGGACGGGCAGGGTGCTGCGCGAGCTGACGGCTCGGCTGACGACCTGGAGGCCGCGAGCTAGGTTCTCCTGCATCACGGAAAGCTTCACGATCGAC
>Ga0315278_10000603_pt1 | contig 31822 bp, 32 predicted proteins | sample YL17G06_0_MG_FD_203880 | JGI IMG/M metagenome (GOLD analysis project Ga0315278, IMG submission 203880) | Sediment microbial communities from Yellowstone Lake, YNP, Wyoming, USA - YL17G06_0 | ecosystem: Environmental > Aquatic > Freshwater > Lake > Sediment | place: USA: Wyoming | collected... | reverse complement strand
CTTTTCCGTGAATCCTATAATAAGCAGAGGCCTTGGTGTCGATTAGCCGGCTTGACAGGTCTGGTGGCTGTCCATTAGCATTCGGCCGAGTCACACTCGGGCGTCTTCTGATGAACCACTCTGTCCTCAAATTCGTGTCGATCCTCGTGGTGCTCTGTGTCCTTTCCGTTGGCGGATTGGCTCAGGCGCAGTCGGTCGAACATGCCGGGCACCATGCCCATCATCAGGCTGCCATGCATGGCACCGTGCTCTGCTCCTGGATGTGTGCGGCCGGGACGGTTCTCGATAGTGAGGTGGTCCCGTTTCAGGCTGAACTCAGTCTCATTGCGCTCATCACGTTCCCCGATTCTGCGCAGCCCTCGATCGAGCGGTGCCAGACTTCTCCCAGCCGCGCCCCTCCGTCTTTCTCTCTGTAGTCCTCGTTGCTCATCGGCTCGTTTCAGAGCCGCATCCCGTTTCTCACACGATCCACTGAATGGGTTGTAGGACAGGCGGATAGGGACGATTCTTATGGAGAGAAAGGGCCCGCATCATCATGGCAAGGAAGCGGCTCATAGTCGGATTCATTCTCAGTCTCGCAACAATCTTTTTTTCATGGCCCGGCACCCAGACTGCACAGGCGTCCTGCGGGTCCGTCAGCTGCTTTGTGGTCATTGGCTCGCAGCAACAAGTGCCGCAAGCTGGTCTGCTCACGACCAATACGATCTACAATTACACACCGATGCGTTTATTGGGCGGAACCTCCGGGGTCATTCCCGCGGTCCTTCAGGATCAGCGCCAAATGATTCTAGATCATCACCAGGAGACCCGCACCATTACCAATACGTTGACCTTCGATCTCAACTATGGCATCACCGACCGGCTGGGCGTCGAAGTCACGATTCCCTATCTCTGGCGGACCCACCATCATATCGATGGACTGGGCGAAGCCGGCGCGAACGGTGAGGGGGAGCCGACCACGTTCAATGCCAACAGCATCGGGGATATGACCATCACGACCAAGTACAATCTTCTCCCGACGTTGAGGAGCATGACGGTCATGGGCTTTGGTGTCCAACTCCCGACGGGCAGCACGCAGAAGAAAGATAGTGTCGGTGAAGTTATGGAACCATCGGGCCAAATCGGACGAGGCCAGGTCGGTCTGATCGGGTCCCTGTATCAGACCTATGAGTTAATTCCTCACCGGCTAAACGAGTTTGCCTTTGGGAGTTATCGCCACACCTTCCGAAATAACCAGGGCTACCAGTTTGGAGACGAATACATTCTGAATGCGGGACTCAATCTGGTGACCGTACCCTGGCTGGTGCTCAGCGCCCAGTTCAATTATCGCTATCTGGTGCATGACAACGTCAGCGCGTCGTTGTATCGTTCCGCGACGCCGGCCGACGCTCCCGATTTTCCTGGTGAGCCGGTTGCAATTGATCCTCTCATCGCGAGTCGACAAGTGCCGAACACCGGATCGACCTATTTTGCCTTTTCGCCGGGGTTTCAACTGAGCCTTGATGGGCTGGCTGATTCAGCCTGGACCAAGATGACATCGCTGTACTTCTATTCGCAGATTCCCATCGCGCGAGATTCCAATGGCAATCTCGCGCAAGGAACGAGTTTCATTTTTGGACTCACACATTCGTTTCAAATGACGAAGCCATCGTAAGTGCCATGCGTCATGCTGAGGAGGTTGCCATGGGAGTGAGGAAAAGCAACATCGTTTTCGTGGGGCTCGTGCTGCTCGCGGCGTTGACGGCGCTGCCAGCTTTCGACGGCTGGAGTATGGGCTCACGCGTCCCGGCGGTCGGCATGCAAGTTGAAGACTTTCAGCTCGCGGATCTCGATGGCAAGACCCAGAGCCTCAGTCAGTATCGCGGGAAAGTGGTGCTGGTGAATTTCTGGGCGACTTGGTGCAAACCCTGCACGACCGAAATGCCGGCCATGCAAGCCAGCTTCGACAAGCTCCGTGATAAAGGCTTTGTGGTGCTGGCGATCAATGAGTTGGAGGATGATGCAAGAGTGCGTGAGCATATTAAGCAGTACGGCCATACGTTTCCGGTCCTCATGGACCGCAACAACAAAGTCGCCAATCAGTTCGGGGTGTTTGGCTTGCCGGTGAGTGTGTTCATCGATCAAGAGGGGCGCGTGCAGGAATACATCAAAGGTGGCTTGCTTACCGAGCAGATGATCGACGACGTGGTCGCGAAAATTCAGAAGCAAGAACCGGTACGGGCTGCCGCGTTGCGTTAGAAGAACTGATGTCTCAACTGAAGTGATTTTTCCTGGTGGGGCCGTTCATCACTTCAGGTATCTGCCCACGTGCCGGGCCCTGCGAGCGTCTCTGTGCGCTTCGATCTCACACGAGTACGCGCGTCGTTGATTTCACGGTCGCTGCCCGTCTATAGTTTGCTGGACTGTTGCGGATGTCCAAAGGAAAGGCGTCGGCTGACCATGAATCGCCTCCTCCAGCCTATTGCCATCTTGTTGTTCGTCCTGTGCCAGGCCATGGTTCCTCCTCTTGCCTCGGCAACTGAGCAAATGGATGCCGCGCAGCGTCAGTACGAGCGAGGCACCGCGCTGCTGCGAAAAGGTGATCTTACCGCGGCATCCGAGGCTGCCAGAAAAGCCATCGCGTTGAATCCCTCCTCAGCTGAAGCGCACCATCTGCTCGGCGTGATCTATTTCAAAGAGAAGAAGCCGGCTCAGGCTGTCGATGCCTTCAACCACGCGCTCAAACTGAAGCCGGCTTACCCCGATGCCTTGAACGATCTGGCCGAGGTCTATTTGATTCAAGGAAAATCGGCCGAAGCGGAGCAGGCCCTCACGCGAGCGATTGAGATCGATCCTCGCCACGTCGATTCGTATTTCAACTTAGCCAAGCTGTATGAACAACGTCGTAATCTCGCCGCGGCCACCCAAACCTATCAAGCCTTGTTGGCCGTCCGTCCGAGCCATCGTGACGCTCTGTACAATCTCGCATTGCTGTATGAGGCGCAGGGAGACAGTCGCGGGGCACGAGAGACAGTGGGTCGGCTGCTCAAGCTCGATCCTAAACATGCCGACGCCTGGTACCTCGCCGGGCGGATGGCGGAGAAGAATAACGATCTCGTGGAAGCCGCCTATTCGTATAAACAGGCCATCGCGTCGAAGCCTTCGTTAGTAGCTGCGCACTATAACCTCGCCTTTATTCATCGGAGCCAAGGCAGGCCCTTGGAGGCGGAGCGGGAATTTCTCGAGGTCTTGCGGTACCGCCCGGAGTATGCCGAAGCGTATATGAACCTAGGTGTCATCTACACCGGTCTGAACAGGCTTGAAGAGGCGGAACAGTCCTACGAACGAGCCGTCGAATTGAAGCCGGACTATGCTGAAGCGCACTACAACTTGGGTGTTTTCTATGAGTTGCACCGGAAAGACCTGCCGAAAGCACTCGCTCAATACCACAAGTACCTAGCCCTCGGTGGGCGCGACGATCGTGTTGAGCGGATCGTCGGGTCGGGGGGCCGATGAGGGTCGTGGGAGCAGGATGAAGAAGTGAGGAGCCTATCGCCGAAATAGCTGACCGTTGTGGAGATTACCCGAATGCCTCGGAGGTCCAGGAGGAGCCGGGGTGTTGCTGTTTCTAGAGAGCGCACGAGATACGCGAGGCTGGCGGGAAAGGCGAGACAAGCAGGACGGGTGTGAATTCGAGGTTCGAGGCTTTGGGAACTTCGAACCCAGAACCTCGAACCACAAACTTCGCGTCGCGCGCTTGAGGACCTTTCAGCATCCGGCTTACCAGTAGGGCCAAGGCCGCCAATAGGGGCTCCAGTAGGGTTCCCAATAGCAGCATGGCCACATGTATAACAAAGAGTAAGTTCGCGGCACATTCGCTATAATGAGCGATCGGTTTTGATCCAAGAAAGGAGTCGGTATGGTGAACAGACGGTATGCGCAATGGGCCTCGGCGGTCTGTGCGATTGTATGGAGTGTCGTCGTCTTAGGGGGCTCACCAGCCACCGCCGCGTCCCCTGAGTTGAAGGGCAAGTTCGAAGTCCTAAAGGGTGAGGTGTCCACGCATACGCCCGGCAAGGTGAAGTTGATCGAGTTTGCCGACTTCTACTGCCCCCATTGCCACCGGTTCGATGAAGAAGGCCTGGCACTGCTGGGAAAAGAGTTCGGGAACAAGCTTGAGCCCACGATGGTGGGGTTCCCGGTAATTCATGGGAAACTGCCGACCCCGTTCGATATGTATGAGCAGGCGAAGATAATGGGAAAGGGAAATGAAATGAAAGCCGTCCTCTTTCGCACCATCCATAAAGATAAGATCACCGGAGTGCTGGATCGCTCGCTACGGGAAGGCTTGATCAAGGAAGTCGGACTCGATCCGAAAGCCTTTGAAGAGGGAATGGCCAGCGGGAAGCCAGCCAAGGCGTTCGAAGAGGGGCGGAAGTGGGGTGAACGCATCAAGGTTCAGCAAACCCCGACCGTGCTCCTCGACGGGAATATTAAGGCGGAGACTATCGACCCGGAGAATCTCAAGTTGATCATCCAGAGCATTCTGGATGGCGATAAAAAGAAGTGAGGGAGTGCGGCCACAGGCAGACGATCTCATTGCTCCCAGAGCGCGCACGATGAAGCAGTGCTCGCTCGATGGGCGCAGTCGAGATCATCTGCCTGCGGCCTCTGTTGGGGGTTGAGGTGGAGATTGATCCGATCTGCGGGATGACGGTCGATCCGACTGCGGCAGCCGGAAGTCACGACCATCGCGGCCAACGCTACTACTTTTGCGGCCTGCCTTGCCTGGAACGATTCAAGGCCGATTCGGAGCGGGCGTTGCAGCCACAGCTAGTACATCCCGCTAAGCCAACCACAAGAAGACCCCTTCCAATGATGCAGCCTGCCCCGGCCATAACCTGGGCCGTAGCGGCCATCGACCCCGTGTGCGGGATGACAGTGCAGCCGGCCACGGCAGCCGGTTCCTATGAGCATCAAGGGAAGACCTACTACTTCTGTGCGATGAGTTGCCTCACCAAGTTTCGGGCCGATCCGATTCACTATCTGACTCCTCCTGAGCAGCGTACTCCTCGCGTCATGCCGGTTTCACCGGGTGGAGTGGTCGAGTACGTCTGTCCAATGGACCCGGAGGTGCTCGAGACTCAACCTGGGGCTTGCCGGATTTGCGGGATGGCGTTGGAACCAAAAGTTGTTTCGCTCGAAGATGAACGGAATCCCGAACTTGAGGATATGAGCAGACGGTTTTGGATCTGTCTCGGGCCTTCCCTCTTGGTCATGTTCTTGGCCATGGCCGATATGATTCCCGGCTTGTCGCTTCCACAGGCCTTCACTGGTTCGACGAGAAACTGGGTGCAATGGCTGCTGGCGACGCCGGTGGTGCTCTGGGGCGGCTGGCCGTTTTTTCAGCGAGGGTGGACTTCGGTAGTGAACCGGGCCCCCAACATGTTCACGCTCATTGCCATTGGAACGGGAGCGGCCTATGGCTACAGCACTGTAGCCACCATCGCGCCGACGCTGCTTCCCAGTTCATTCCGACTGCATGACGGCTCGATCGCGGTCTATTTTGAAGCCGCGGCCATGATTACGGTGCTCGTCCTGCTCGGCCAGGTCCTTGAGCTGAAGGCACGGAGCCAGACGAGCTCGGCGATTCGGGCCTTGCTCAGGCTTGCGCCAAAGACTGCCAGACTGATCAAGCCGGACGGACAGGAAGAAGATGTTCCGCTTGAGCATATTCAGGTGGGCCATCGACTCCGCGTCAGGCCAGGAGAGCGAGTACCGGTTGACGGGATGGTCCAAGAAGGCACGACTTCTGTGGATGAATCCATGATCACGGGAGAATCGATCCCTGTCGAGAAAACAGTTGGGGTTCGGGTGACCGGGGGGACCATCAACGGCACAGGCGGGATGGTGATGGTCGCTGAACGAGTTGGGCGAGACACGATGCTTGCACGGATTGTGCAGATGGTCAGTGAGGCGCAACGGAGTCGGGCGCCGATCCAGCGTCTCGCCGATGTGGCAGCGGCCTATTTTGTCCCGCTGGTTGTGGCGGCTGCGCTTCTCACGGTAGTGGCCTGGGCGATCTGGGGTCCGGAGCCGAAGTTGGCCAATGCGTTGGTTAACGCCGTGGCGGTCCTGATTATCGCCTGTCCCTGCGCGTTGGGACTGGCGACGCCGATGTCGATCATGGTGGGAACTGGTCGTGGGGCGATGGCTGGTGTCCTGGTGAAGAAGGCTGAAGCGTTGGAAGTATTTGGCAAGGTGGACACGCTCGTGATTGATAAAACCGGGACCCTCACGGAGGGCAAACCGAAACTGCTGTCGGTGCGTTTTGTGCCGCCCTGGTCCGATGTCGATCTATTGCGCCTCGCCGCGAGTCTCGAACGGAGCAGCGAACATCCGCTGGCCGCGGCGGTGGTGGCGGGAGCGGAAGGGCGAGGGATTGCGTGCGCCCAGGTTGAGCAGTTTCGTTCGGTGACAGGGAAGGGTGTGACTGGGACGGTCGCTGGTCGTCGCGTCGCCATCGGGACAGTTGCGTTCTTGCGACACGATGTCGGGGTGTCCAGCCAGAGCCTCACGCAGTTGGATGGCGAAGCAGCCTCGCTTCGTCGTGAAGGCCAGACAATCTTGTTTGTCGCCATCGATGAGCAGGCAGCCGGCGTACTTGGCGTGGCAGATCCGATCAAAGCCTCTACTCGTGCCGCGGTGCAGGAGCTCAAAGCTGAAGGCATTCGCATCGTCATGGTGACGGGAGATCATCGCGATACGGCCGAGGCTGTGGCCCGGCAACTTGGCATTGAGGAGGTCATCGCAGATGTCTTGCCGGACCAAAAGGGACAGATCATTGCCCGCCTCAAGTCGCAAGGCCGCGTGGTGGCGATGGCCGGTGACGGCATCAACGATGCACCGGCCCTTGCGTTGGCCGATGTCGGGATTGCTATGGGAACCGGGGCAGATACGGCCATTGAGAGTGCGGGGATTACGCTGGTGAAAGGGGATCTGCGCGGGCTGCTTCGTGCGCGGAGGCTGAGTCAGGCTACGATGCGGAATATTCGGCAAAATCTCTTGTTTGCCTTTCTTTATAACGTGATCGGGGTGCCGATCGCAGCAGGCGTGCTTTATCCGGTCTGGGGAATTCTCTTGAGCCCCATGATCGCCAGTGCCGCCATGACCCTCAGTTCTGTGTCCGTCATCTCTAATGCCCTCCGCCTGCGTCATGTGGAATTGTAAGTGCGCCTCCGACGCGCGCATGCTAGGCTACATCCGGTTTCTCCCGGTCTGTCCGGTCATCTGGTTTATCTAGTCTGTTTAGTTGTTTGGGTGCATGAGACTAACCAGAAAGACCAGACAGACTAAATGAACAAGAGAGACTGGTAGACGTTTTCAGCATCCTGTTAGAAAGGATCGCGGCGTGTTTCGAGCCAATGTCATATTGCACATTGTGATCGGGCTCTGTGTCTGGGGTTCGATGGTCGGGGGAACAACTCTGGCCGGGAGTCGTGTGATTCCCGTGGCGGGCGGAGGTGAATTCCAGGCACAGGTCAAGGCGACCGCGACCAAAGTCATTCCCGCCGTCGTCAGCATTGCCTCAACGGTGATGGTCCGTGATCAAGCATTCAGCGACGAAGCGCTGCCGTTCGGATTGTTCAAAGACGTCCCGGCGCGGCGGCAATATGGTCAGGGCTCCGGCGTCATTGTGTCGTCGGATGGCTACATCCTTACGAACAACCATGTCATTGCCGATGCAGTCGACGTGGAAGTGATCCTCGCCGACAGGCGGCAATACAAAGGAAGAGTGGTGGCCACTGATCCGAAGACCGACGTGGCCGTGGTGAAAATTCAGGCGAACAATCTGCCGACGGTGACGTGGGGGGATTCGAGCACCCTCGCCGTCGGCGAATTTGTGCTCGCGATCGGGAACCCGCTTGGTTTGAGTCGCAGTGTGACGTTCGGAATTGTCAGTGCTGTTGGTCGCGCCGATGTCGGCGTCGCCGACGTCGAAGATTTCATTCAAACCGACGCCCCCATCAATCCAGGCAACTCCGGCGGGGCTTTGGTGACCATCAACGGAGAATTGGTGGGGATCAATACCGCCATCGCTAGTCCTACAGGCGGAAGCGTCGGCGTGGGCTTCGCCATTCCGAGCAATATGGCCCGGGCTGCCATGCAGAGCTTGCTCAAGACCGGTCGTGTTGTCCGTGGGTTCCTCGGCGCCTCGACGCAAGATGTCTCGCCTCTGTTAGGGAAGGTCTTTCGTCTCCCCGATGTGAAAGGCGCGATCGTGACTGATGTGCAGGCGAAAGGGTCCGCCGAGAAAGCCGGACTTAAGCGCGGTGATGTGGTCGTTCGATTTGACGGGCGCGACGTGATGGACAGCGGACATCTTCGGAATCTCGTGGCCGCGTCCGCGATCGGGAGTAAGCACCGACTGGATCTCATGCGTGAGAGTAAGCCGTACCAGGCTGAATTAGTTGTGCAGGAGGCGCCGCGCGAACGGACAAAGAAGAGCCAGGCCGCATCGGCCTCAGCTGCCACGGCTCATCCCCTCACCGGCGTTGTCTTCGACGATGTGACCATGCCGTTGGCTCGGCAGATGGATCTGGCTGTCACCAGCGGGGTGGTGGTAACCGACATTGAAGAAGGTAGTCTGGCCGAATCCTCCGGTCTCCAACCTGGCGACGTGGTGTTGGAGCTCAATCGTCAGCACATTCCAAATTTTGCCGTGTTTCAGCGACTGGCCGATCCTATTAAGCCCTCCGATCTTGCACTCCTGCTGGTCAATCGACAGGGGAACGTCCTCTACATTCCGATTCAAGGCGAATAGGAGCGTGCGGGGCGGCCAGGCCCGCTCACATGCTCGCGCAACGTGCACCTTCTGAGCGTGCGCGTTGCGCGCGCAGTCTGAGGCGACCTGGCCGCCCCGCTTTGAGAGAGAAAAAATCCAAGGGGAAGGCGCACGATAAAACTGTGTTCGTTCGATGCGCGCAGTGAAGGATGGTCCGGCGATTCCTTTAGGAGAGAAAGTGTGACGTCGCAGAGAAGGCAGCAAAAGGTCATCAATTAGTGTCCGCAGTCAGCGATAGCTCCCGCTCCCAGCCTGTTGAACGAATAGATTCCAGCCTAGTGTGTCCCCTGTGTGATTGCGGCGACTTATTGTTGATTTGCACCTTGCCAGGTGCTACTTTCTAAAAATTCGTGCTACTTGGAGGATGCCATGAAGAAGCTTATTCGATTCGGCGTGTCGTTAGACCATCATCTGCTTGATGATTTCGATCTACACATTAAGAAGCGAAAGTATACGAACCGCTCGGAAGCCATAAGGGATCTGATCCGGGACAACCTGGTCGGGCAGGAGTGGGACGACGATAAAGAGACGGTCGGGACCATCACGTTTGTCTACGACCATCATGTGCGCGACCTGACCAGAAAGCTCACCGATATTCAGCACCGTTATCAGCCCCTCATTGTGTCAGGGATGCACGTGCATCTCGATCATGACCATTGCTTAGAAGTGTTGGTTGTGAAGGGCAGAGGCTCTGCTATCAGGAAGGTTGCCGACACCCTCATTGGGACCAAGGGTGTTAAGCACGGGAAGCTGGCAACGACCACCACGGGAAAAGGCTTAAGCTGAGCGTCCTCGTGACTGTCCTTAGTCTTTTTTCCCATCTCACTGCGCTTCTTCTCGTTGTCTCCTCCGCCCTCGCCCACGATCCTGACGTCGAGATCTTAGAAGTGCCGGAGGTGTCCATCATTGGCGCTCGTCCGGTGGCCGCGTCCTCGCAGCAATTCATTCCGGACAAAGAAATCCTACTCCAGCCGCAAGGCCGCCCCGCCCAGATTCTGCGTTTGATCCCAGGTTTCATCGCCGTTGAGCATTCGGGCGGCGCCGGGAAGGCGGACCAATACTTTTTGAGAGGTTTTGATGCCGACCATGGAACAGACGTGGCGTTCTTTGTCGACAACATGCCGATTAATTTACGCACCCACGGGCATGGTCAGGGATATACCGACCTCAATTTCATCATTCCGGAGACGATTCAGGGCATCGACGTGGTGAAGGGGACCTATCACGCCGAATACGGCGACTTCGATACGGCTGGCGCCGTCCGGTTCAATACTCGCGATGTGTTGCAAGAGAACGTGGTGCAGGGAGCTGGCGGGCAATTCGATACGCAGCGCTATCTGTTGATGTTGTCCCCCACCAAGGGCAAGATACGGACGTTGTTCGCCGCGGAAGGCTATTACACCAACGGACCGTTTGAGAACGACAATCGCTATTTTCGCTTCAACCTCATGGGCAAGGCGACGGTCAACCCGACGGCTCGCTCGGAATTCAGTGTCACGGGCAGCTATCACAAGGCGAACTGGAACGCCTCAGGAGAAATTCCCTTCCGTGCCGTCACGGACGGCACAATCGATCGCTTCGGCTCGATTGATCCCTCTGAAGGAGGCAAGACGCAGCGTGCAACTGGTCGCATGCAATACCACTACGATACGCCCTCTGGCGGACAGTTCTTTGTCGATGCCTACCTGATGTATTACAAGCTGGACCTCTTTACCAATTTCACATTTTTTCTAGATGACAAGGTAAATGGCGACAGCATCAACCAGCAGGACCAGCGGTACATGTATGGCGGAAATCTTGGTTACCGCCAGGCAGGAGATCTGCTCGGCATTCATAGTGCCGCGACGGCGGGGTTTCAGGTCCGTAATGACGCTATTTCCAATATCCGACTCGGGACGCAGACGAAGCGTACTCCGACTGGGACCATCGTGGATAGCGCGGTGCAGGAAGCTTCCTACTCGCCTTATGTGAAGCTGGATCTGCAGCCGATGCCGTGGATGCGGTTGGCCGGCGGTGTCCGCGCCGACTATTTCACGTTTGATGTTCGCAATCTCTGCGACACGTGCCCTGAGCGGCCTGCCGGCAGGAAAGACTCGGGCCAGGTCAGTCCGAAGGGCAACCTGATACTCGGTCCATGGCTCAATACTGAATTCTTCGTGAACTATGGTACCGGTTTCCACAGCAACGACGCGCGATCGACGGTGACTGACGTGAGCTCTCCTCTGGCCAGGGCGCAGGGCGTAGAAGTCGGGCTTCGCTCCAAACCCTGGGGCTCAGATCGAATGGAATTGATGGCAACATTCTGGGGGCTGGATTTGAAATCCGAACTTGTGTTCGTGGGAGATGCGGGAACCACCGAAGCCCGTGGGCCCACGCGACGCTATGGCGTGGAGGCGGGCACACGTGGGCAGATTTATGGGCCGCTCTACTTTAACGGCAGTATTACCTGGACGCATGCCGAGTTCAAAGATACAGGCTTGGCCATTCCCCTGGTACCCGAGTTAACCGCGTACGCGGCATTGCTTCTGCGATGGCCGGAAGGGCTCTCCTCGCAATTGCAAATGACCTACCTCGGAGTCAGGCCGTTAACTGAGGATCGTACGGTCAAAGCCCCATCATGGCTCGACTTTGATTTAACCGAGCGGTATCAGCTGCCGATCAAGCTTTCGCATGGGCGCCTTGAGGCCTTTCTTTTCGTCCAGAACCTTTTCGATGCCAAATGGGAGCAGGCCACGTTTGCCTTCACATCTCGTCTGCCCAACGAGCCGGCGGGCGGAGTTCAGGATATCCATTTCGTGCCGGGCAATCCACGATTCTTTATGGGCGGCGTTGCATGGTATTTCTAGCAGACCGCTGAAAACGATCTCCAGCTTCGTGCTCGGCTCGAACGCATCCTCAACATACTCCACCAGGAAGGAACTGCTCGGACAGTTCGGGGTTGGGCGGTGGAGAATGCCTACGCCTACGGTACTTTCTTTGCCTGCGGTCTTGTTGGAAGATCGTTTTGAGCGGTCTATAGTGAAGCCATATGAAGAGACATCGCAAGATTCTGCCACGCATCTATTTCAATCGTCCAACGGTCACGGTTGCAAGATCGCTCATTGGCAAGTATCTCGTTCGGGCAATCGATGGTCGCATCCTTGCGGGTAAGATCGTTGAAGTGGAGGCCTATGTCGGGCCACAGGATAAGGCCTGCCATGCGTCGAAAGGGAGGACGAAGCGGACGGATGTCATGTTTGGTCCGGGAGGGGTCGCCTACGTCTACCTCATCTACGGAATGTACCATTGTCTGAACGTGGTGACAGAGCGGAAGGAGTTTCCCTCAGCTGTCTTGATCAGGGCGATTGAACTCGATAGGGAGTTGATCGATGGACCTGGGCGGCTCTGTCGCGCGTTGCAGATTGATCGCCGTCTCAACCGTGTTGATCTCACGACCGGCGAATCCCTCTGGTTCGAGGATCGAGGGGTATTGGTGGAGAGAGCAGATGTGGGGGCTCATCCACGTGTCGGTGTTGACTACGCGGGTGAGTGGGCTGAGAAGCTCTGGCGATTCAGGCTGCGTACAGTCACAGCTCCCACTCGGATACAGCGCATAAAAAAACAGGGGGGTACCGGATAGGTCCGGTACCCCCCTGTTGCATCTCGCTGAACGGCTCGACTATTCGATCTTACGATCGGCTCCAATTTTTGTGGCAGACGTGACCGGGGGAGCGATCTTGATCTGCGGACCCTGGACGTTTGGAAGGCGGCCTGCACCCTGACCTTCGGTGATCCTGGCGTTATCCGACTTGTTTAAGTGCTGCTCGCTATGTTTGATGGAGTTCGTGGACTTGAGCAACGTGGATTCCCCACGCGCATCAGACTGGCCAGGATCGTTAGCGGTTGGCTGTCCCGTCACAGGGCTTCCGCTGTTTTTCATCGGATAGCCTTCATGCTTGGGGAGGAGCGATGGATTCGCCGAGGCCATCGACAGCGCAAACAGGACACCGGAGACGGTCGCAATAGTGCCGATTACGAGCTTCATACGCCTACTCCTTTGAATAATGGTGGCCGGATAAAATACGTTCTGAACTACAAGGTCGAATCAAGTGGCGGCAATCATAGCCAGGGGGGAGTAGCTCTGTCAAGGGTGAAAGAAGAGACGGGCCGCCTGGTTGTCCTCCTGCTCGCGGAACGCACACGCTCAGAAGGTGCTCGTTCGACGCGCGCACTTGAGGATCAACCAGGCGGCCCTGTGAAAAGAGGGACAAGGAGGTCAGAGGGATTGGGTTAGGAATGTGCTTGTCCGATCCGCGTGGTGGGTGAAGGACCGTCTGGCGGCTCCCCTTGAGGGCTAAGTGGGGAAAAATGAGAAGGATGGAATGGGTGGCCTGGTGGGGCTCCTGTGCTCGCGCAACGCGCGGCCTGGGAAGGTATGGCTCAAAGGCAAGAGGAGCTTTCTTTGCTCATGGAGCGCGCGCCCTAGGAAGGGCCTCACTTGACGGCCGCAGTCAAAAGTTCCTCATGTCCTTGCTTGGGCTGGGCATTGAACTGGAGAAGAGCGTACGAAATGGATGCGCGTTGGCAGGGACTTCTCTGAGAGACGCCATTGGATGTCGTGAGTATCAGAAGAGAGAGCGGACAGAATGGGGATGTCTAGCCTAGCGGCGTGCGGGTGGCCGGCGTCCGCGTCCGCGATAGGACGGACCACGGCTTAGACCGGGGATGCGGATGGTGACGGTGGTCCCTTCGCCTGGCGCGCTGCCGATGGCAATCGAGCCGCCATGTTCTTCGACGATCTTCTTCACCGTGGCAAGCCCCAGACCGGTACCGGCCCGCTTCGTGGTGAAAAACGGCTCAAAGACCTTGTCGACGATTTCTGCCGGAATAGGAGCTCCATCGTTCTTGATGAGGATCTGATCTTCCACGCCGCGCCCCGCGCGATGCTGGGTGACCTGAATGTGGAGGTGCCCGCCGGGGCTCATCGCCTCACCCGCGTTCTTGAAAATACTGAGAAAGACTTGCTGGAGTTTGGCTTCGTCGCCGCGGACCGGCGCGATCATTGTCGCATAGTCCTTGGTCACCTGTATCCTGGTGACTTCGAGGTCAGTGGCGACAACCGTGAGCGCGCTCTCGATCACTTCAGGAATGCGGAGGAGCCGTCGATTGAGCTCGAGTGGTTTCGCAAAGTCCAAAATCTCGTTCAGGATGGCTTCGACACGGATCAAATCGCGCATCGCGTTCTCGACGCGCGTCTGGGGGTCGAAGTCGAGGATGCCTTCACCCGTGACTTCTTCCAATTGGGCGCGGATCGAGGCGAGCGGCTCACGCACTTCTGTGGCCAGGAACATACTGAACTCGCCGATCGCGGCCTGCCGTTCTTGCTTTCTGATGATGGGCTCAGAAGGAGCCGGTGCTGTTGCCGCTGTGGGTGCGCCTTCCGGGCCAGTGGCGAGTATCTGGCTGGCTGGCGCCGGTGCCTGGAGAATTTCCGCGATCTTCACAATAGTCGGCTCAAGCGTGCGGGCATCCGTCTGTTGATAGCGTCCGGCTTCTTTCGAGGCCAGGGTGATAGTTCCGCCTACTTGTCCCCGGACGAAGAACGGCACGACGAGCGAGGAGAGAAGCCGGTCCTTGAAGAGATATTTATGATCGAGGAACCGCCCCTGCGTAGAGGCGAGATCATGATCCACTCGTGGCTTACGGTGGCGGACCGCCCATCCGGAGGCTGAGCTGTCGAGTGTGAGGTGGTGGCCCGGCTTCAGATCTTTTTTCCCGTCCTTCTGATCGCTCTTCAGATCGCCGGCCATCCCCAGAACTTCGACATTGCCCGCGAGGGGATTATAGTGGCAGGCCCAGATGCGATCATAGGCGACGTATTGGTTGGCATCCGTCAGGACGGCAATAATCTTGTCTTGGAGTTCCGGTGTGAGCTGCGACACCGGAGCCGCAAACAATTCCGCAGGAGAGGGTGGCGGAGGTACCGGATCGTGCGCGACAAACGGCCGGCTGAGCACGACATTCATATCGAACAGGCCTTCGCGCTCCAGCGCTTTTGTGACCTCGTCGCTGGCCTGCTCCATCAAGCTCTTCTCTTTTTTTGCGAACGTGGCGCTTTCTTTTCGCCCAATGACGAGGAAGCCGTACGTTCGGTTCCGATGCCGAAGGGAAACCCCGAGCAACGACTTCGTGCCCGGCGTAATTAAGCGGAGGCGAATGGTGCGCCCGCCCTCCTCATCGCTCGCAGGGGACGCGGCCGCGATGGCGGGAGCCGAGAGCGTCCGGAGGATTGCTTGAATGTCGCGAGGTGTGAAGCCTCGTGCGGCATGGCCAGTCAACAGGCCTTGGTCACGGTGGAATACGGCGGCGAGCGCCGCGTCGACCGGCAGGTCGTTGAGCACGGACGTCAATGTTCGCTGGAGATGCGTCTCGGGAATTGGTTTGCTGTGCGGAACTGTGATTATCATTCGTGAGTTAGAGTAGTCAAGCGCGCGCATTGTAGCAACGCACGACGAGCAATTCAATGAAAAGGAATAGGCTCTGTCATTCGTCGGGATTGATAATTTTGGGTGGACGTTGGGGGAATGCGTGCGGTTCCGGCGGACGGCGGTCAGAGGTCCAGGCGTTGAGGATCGTGGTCACCAGGCTGATCACGACCGCGCCGCCGACGGCCGGCCAAAATCCCGCTAAGGTGAATCCTTTCACCAGATAGGCAGTGAGTTCTAGAAGGAGGGCGTTGACCACAATGAGGAAGAGCCCCAACGAGAGGACGATCAAGGGCAGGGTCAGCACAAAGAGAATGGGCCGGACCAATACATTGAGAAACGTGAGCACGAGGATGGCGGCGAGTCCGGCAGGGAGCGAGTCGACTTCAAGGCCTGGCACGATCATGACCGCCAGAAATACCGCGATGCCTGTGATCAGGACTCGAACGGCCGCTGCGCGAATCCCGCCGTTCAAGTAATAGCTATTGAGCTCCCGTGTGACGTGAAGCTGCTGCATCGATTACCCTACTGAACCTGAATTGGTTGTACGGGGGCCGGTACGCGCTTGGCCGCGGAAAAATTGATTTCGGTGGCGAGCAACACCTTGTCGTTCTTTGTAGCCTCGATGACGACTCGATCGCCCACCGAAGGCAAGTTGGCGCCTTTCGGATTGCCCTTCTCCTTGAACCGGGTCTGTTTATTGACTTGAACGTCCACCGTCTTGCCATTAGACGTTTTGACTTCGACATGTGTCGCGTCAATGGCCGTGACCGTGCCGAGCACATGTTGGCCGGTGCCGTGGGCGAAGCTCGCCGTCGAAATGAAGAGGCATGTGAGAGTCAAAATAAAACGTAACAACATGGTGGATCCTATCTCCTATGGGTCGTCGATGGATTAGTGATGATGACCGCTATCAATCCGCGCTGTCGCCGCATCGTCTCCCTGCAGGAACTGGTCGAAGGCGGCTTCTTCTTCCAGGTCTTTCTTCGTCTTGGGGTTGAGCGCCTTCATCTGGTCGAGTTCTTCCGGCGTCAGTTGTGGGAGATGGCGAATGAAATGGACCAGCTTCCAACTGTCAATGTCTTTCTCCGGTTCTCCCTCTCCCCAGGCTGGCATAGCGGTGAAGCGAATGCCGTTGTGAATAGTCCAGAAGATTTCACCATCGGACATTGATTGGGTGTCGGCCAGCCGGAGGTCTGGCGCCTTGGGGTAGACATTCTTGCCGATGGGCGTCCGGCCGCTCCCGTCGTTCTCATGGCAGACCGCGCAGTGGTCGGCGAAGTGGGCAAGCTCTTCCTGCAATAAGTCGGGGCTGAGCGGGACGGGGTTGGGTATATTGCGTTGAACGATCGGGATGGCCAGATGGCGGATCCGGCGCGCCATGAACACCTCAATCGCATGGGGTTCCGTCTTCGCGCTAAAGCCGGTGGTGAATAGTTGGTAGCCCAGCCACCCGAGCGTAGCCACGCCGACGAGTACCGCAAGGATGATCAGAATCAGAAGCCTGTTTCGCATCGTACCGTCTCAAACTGCACTATACAAAATTATTCCGAGGTATTGCCACCGGTAGGCCTGATTGCTAGAGACTGCCCGCTTCGTGCGGTCGAGGCAGGAGATCCAGAAGCCGGAGCACGAGCAACACTGTCACGGGAACGTACATCAACAGGCCCGTCAGGCCCAAGAGTGGCTCACCGATCCAGAACGTCACGCTGAGATTAAACGCCAGCACGCCATAGTAGAGACCGACGCCGAGGAGGAGCCTGGTGGTGACGGAGTCGTCGGTGGGGAAAGATAGATCAGGGAGCTGTCGGTCGAATCGAAAGTAGATGGAGAGTGCAATCAGTCCGACCACGGCCCAGCCGACATAGTTCGCGATGGGCACGCCGAAATGGGTGCCGGGATCGGGGTAATAGTAGATCTTGCCCAGGAACCAGCGGTCGCCTCGCAAGGCGACTGGATCGATAACCATGTCGATGAACGCATAAAACAACGCCGTCACCAGGAGGACCAACCAACTGGTACGGGTGGAGAGATCGAAGTGGAGCGGGGTGAGCCATCGCCGGGAGCGGTCAGAGGAACGATGGGCCGGGAGCAGAAAACAGAGTGTCACGCAGTAAGCCGCGTAGAGGAGAAAACTGAAAGAGATCGAGTCCATGAAGGGGATGTTGGAGAGATAGAGTTCCTGCCCCACGGTCGAGCCATTGTAGTGGTACCAGCCGAAGGGAATGCCGCTGCGTGTGGACGAAAATTCGCAGACGAAGGCTGTGGCCCAGCTAATCAGCCAGAACCGCCAGGTCCTGGGCCAGCCAATCAGCTTGATCGCGGCGAAGAGAAACGAAGCCAAAAAGACGAAGACGTAGGGACGAAGTGTGACGGTCTTGTATAGAAGAAGGACGAGTTCCATTTTGAAGAGTTAACGGATGCTCAAAAAGGCCATCCAGCAAGGCCGCAGGCGCTGACAAGACCGGAGGCGTACCCTCTGGGGTACGGTGAGGATCTTGTCGAGCCGAGAAGGAAGTTGGGGGCCTTTTTCAGCATCTGATCACGCGTACCCGTGGTCTCGGAACCACCGCACGGCTTTTTCGAGCGCGACCTCCGGCGGTGTTTGCGGGATGCCGAGTTCCCTGATTGCCTTGCTGCAGTCATAGTGCATCTTATACTTGGCCATCTTCACCCCTTCGAGCGGAATGCGCGGTGGCTGACCTGTGAGGTTGGCAATCCACTGGTTGAGGTAGGCCAGTGGGAGAATTGCGAGTCGCGGGAGCTTGATCGTGGGAGCCTTGATCCCGGTCAGGCGACTCAAGATCTCAAGTACCTCGCGCAGCATTAAGTTTTTGTTGCCCAGAATGTATCGCTCGCCGATCCGACCCTTCTCCATCGCGAGCAGATGGCCGACGGCCACGTCATCGACATCCACGATGTTCATCCCAGTTTCGATATAGGCCGGCATGCGGCCTTTCATGAAATCCACAATGACCTGCCCCGTTGGAGTCGGTTTCACGTCGCCTGCGCCGACAGGAGCACTGGGGTTCACGATAACGACCGGCAGCCCTGCCTTCGCGAGCTTCAAGACCTCTTGCTCGGCCAGGTACTTCGACCGTTTGTAGTGGCCGGCCATTTGGTCGAGCGAGACGGGCGTTTCTTCTGTACCGAGTCCTCCAGCGGGCGGAAGGCCGATCGCGCCGATGGTGCTGCAGTAGACGATCCGCTCGGTGCCGACGTCGCGGGCCGCTTCCAGCAGATTCTTCGTGCCGGTGACGTTGACGTTGTAAAAGATCGAAGGATCTTTGGCCCAGAGCGCATAGTGTGCCGCCACATGGTAGAGCTGTTGGCAGCCGGTGAGGGCCTTGTGCAACAAGGCCTGATTGCGCAGATCGCCCTCGACCCGCTCGACGGCCAGTCCCTCAAGGTTCTGGAGGTCGGATCCGGCGCGGGCCAGGACGCGGACATCGATGCCACGTTGGACCAGCGCGTGTGCAACGGCACCTCCGATAAAACCGGTCGCGCCTGTGACGAGGGCTTTCATGGTGGGGAGGTGACAGGTGATGAGTGATGTGTGATGTGTTGGAGAGGGAGGTTGGGGGCTAGTTTCATGTTGCCTCGTCACCCATCACTGATCACGCATCACTTCAGTTCTTCCGCGACGTGATGTAGCGCGCGATCTCGCGGAGCGGGTCGGCGGCCGGACCGAACGAGGAGAGGCGCGCGATCGCGCGGGCCACGCAGTCGTCCGCCAGCTTGCTGGCTCCCTCTGCACCGTAGAACGTCGGGTAGGTTTTCTTTCCTCGTTCCGCGTCGGTATTGGGATTCTTGCCCAGTTCCTCGCGTGTCCCCGTCACATTGAGCACATCATCCGCGATCTGAAAGGCCAGTCCGACATCCTCGGCATAACTCGTGAGGTCGTCCAGTTGGCGATCGTGTGCGCCGGCGGCAATCCCGCCCATCCGCACCGCTGCGCGAATCAACATGCCGGTCTTATGCTTGTGGATATTCTGGAGCGTCGGAAGATCGATGTCCTTATTTTCAGCCTGGATATCGAACACTTGGCCACCCACCATCCCCATGTTCCCTGAGCCGTACGCGAGTTCGTGAATCAGCCGTACTTGGCGCACCGGGTCACAGCCTTTCATGAGATCAGGACGGCTGCAGAGATCGAACGCCATCGTCAGCAAGGCATCGCCGGCCAGGATTGCCATTGCGTCGCCGTACACCTTGTGATTCGTCGGCTTCCCACGCCGGAAGTCGTCGTTGTCCATCGCGGGCAGGTCGTCGTGAATCAAAGAGTAGGTGTGGATCAATTCCAAGGAGCAGGCGATCGGCATCAATCCCGGCGCTGGCTGCCCCACCGCTTCCGCCGCAGCAATGGCCAGGATCGGGCGGACCCGCTTCCCTCCCGCCATGAGGCTGTATCTCATGCTTTCGTGGAGCGTGGAGGGCACGGTGGTGGCGCTGGGCATGACGGAATCGAGGAACCGATCCACGTCGACCCGCTTCTGTTCGAGGTAGTCCTTGATGTTCATGGGGGTGACAGCCGAGTTCGTCGTGACAGGCCCTGAATCGGCGCGGAGCGTAACAAAAGGTCTGGAGGCTGTCAAACAGGTGGGGAAGGGGAGCGGCCAGGTGCCCTTCTTGCTCGCAGAACGCGCACGATAAGAATGTGCTCGTTCGATGCGCGCAGTAAAGGGCAGCCTCGGCCACTCCCCTAAAGAGAGGTATAGGGAATCGGAAGTTCCTCGCCTGGGCTAAGCGGGAGGCCACCTAGCTCGCCCTCATGGAGAAAGATGGAAGAGCGGGGTTGTCCGATGCGCGCACCAAGAATAATCTGATGCTGAAATCAAGGGTAGTGCCCGCTCGATGGGCGCGGTGGAATCAAGCACGGGCGCCGACCCAGGGGGGAGGGGGGAGGGGGGAGGGGGGAAGGGGGAAGTGCGCCAAGAAGGATAATACTGAAAAGGTCAGAACGTTTGACCGACCTCGGACCCGGCAGTATGGTTAAGATACCTAATGATAGACTCTGCTGATGCGCGCTTTGATCCTGTTGGTTCTCGCTCTGACCCAGGCCGGCTGTGACATTAACTATGGGGAGAATCTCTCCCCCTTGACCCTCGACGACGTGGAGGTTTTTCGATCCCGGTTCGAGCGGGACAAGCGATCCTACCTCAAGATCGAGGATCATCAGATCGGCACGGGAGCCGTCGCTTCCTGGGGCCGCCGACTCAAGGCCGAGATCGAGGTCAAGTATGCCGATGACGGAAAGATCATTTACAAGGGACCCATCGTCACCTACTTTGGATATTTGACTTTGTTTCCAGAGCACCTCTCCGACTGGTTCATGCTGGACTACATCAACCAAGCGGGGATCCAATTGGGACTCAATGGCATGGCTGTCAGTGGCCACCGCCGTATTACGATTAGCCGAGAACTGGTCTGTGGGATCAATGATGGTGGCTGCTATTTGCTCCGACCCGAACGTGAGTTCGTCAATGAAATTCCCGTTCATAAAAAGGCTCTGGTTGTCGAGGTTACTTTGACTGAATCCTGCGTTCCCGTCCGGTTTCGTTGGCGCGACAGCGGCGGCTTCCTGAGACTGGTCGATATGAGTGTCGGCTGTAGAACCAAGGATGAGCCCAAAATCGGTGGATCCGACTGGCACATTTACTAAACCAGCCCATTGCGTCTGCGCCAACACTAGCAGCAACCAACCGATTCCATGCCTTGCGCCCCTTGCCTCTCGCCGCTCGCCTTCGCTATACTCCGCGACATGAGTATCAGAAAAGCCGGTGGGGACTGGGAGCCGATGCTGCTGGGGATTGAACCCCGCAACTGCAAGGTCTGCAAGGAAGGGCTCTACCGCAATAAAACGTTTTTGACTGGCGGCTGGTCTCGCTGCGCCTTGTGCGACGAGTTCGTCCATTACAGTTGCCTGGCCAGCGGCAAGGTTTCGTTCCTGAAAGCCCGTCCCCGCGTGTGCAAGACCTGCCGCGCAGCCCAAGAGGGCATCTCCTCTCCTTCGCCCAAGGCAGCGGCTCCAGTGGCCGTCGGGTTGTGACCCCCAGCTCACAATCAAGTCCAGTTGAAACCCGTCCTGGCGGGCATGCATTTTTTTCCGACTCAGTCCGGTTCGTTCTGGCGCCGCTGATTCTCCTCTTTAGTGGATATTTCACGGCGAACTTCATCATCAGCGGTTCCTATACCTGGCCGCGGACAAGCCGGACGTTGGGGCTGATGCTCACGATGCTGATCCTCTCCCATGAATTCGTCTACAAGGAGCAACTGTCGCGCAACGAATCGCCGGGCCGTGCGCGGTCGGCATTGCTCTATTCCTGTGTGCTCCCGTATGTGCTCGGTGTATTGGTGATGCTGGCCATTTGGGCTCTGTAGCCCATCTAGTTCATTTGGTCTATCTGGTTTGTCTGGTTGAACCAGACTAACTCAATGAACTAAATAAACCAGATCAACCAGACAGACCAGGCTAACAGCCTGCTTCGTCGAGAGGACAGTCGATGGCAGAGATTATCCGCAGCGGAGCCTTCCTCCAACAATGTTGGTCGGTGCATCCGCTTTGCCTAACGGTCAAGCGCGTCGAGCCGGAGTGCATCGTGGTGCTGACATGTAGTTCCTGTCGCATGGTGCATCGGGTGACCACCGGCGCGATTACCAGGCAAGTATCGACGGGGGATTCCTCCTTGTCTGAACAGGATCCTGGTCAGCCGGATGGACTCGCGGCGCTCAAGACTTGTATGGGCATCCATGCTCTCGCCCTCTCGGTTCGGGAGATGGATGTGTTTCAAGATGCGCTGTGGGTCCGTTGTGCGGAATGTCGGACGCAGTACGACCTGACGGTCTCCCAGTTCGAAACGCATCAGAAATAGCCGGTATCCTTCGAGCCGGTTGTCCAACCAATTGATGATCATGCCATCACCGTTCACAGACGAAGAAACGGCCTTGCTGGCCAACCAGCAATTCTTTCGCGTCAAGGCGCAGATCATGGTGAAGGTGTGCCACTCGCTCACGGCCACCCATGCGGCGTTGAAAGAGGAGGTTGCATCGGTCGCTCTTGTGACACCGCCGGATTTCAACCCCGCCAACTGACACTTTGTGAAGGGGGAGCATCTCGAACTCTTTCCCTACCAACTATCTGGACTTTCCGAAACACTTTCATGACTCGAACGTCTTTGCCTATCGGACACTTTTCTGGAGGGGATACCATGTCGTGTGCGTCTTGATGCTGGAGGGGGGAGGGGATCAAGCAACACAAGGCACGGATTGTGGACCGGTTTCATCAGCTCGCCGGGCAGGGGCTGGAACTCTCGATGGAGCCGACGTTGTGGGAGTGGAAACGCGGCGAGGGGTACACGTTGCCGATCACCTATGATCGCAAGGCGCAGATTGCCGCCGTGCTGGCCGAACGGTCCTTCCTAAAGATCGTCCGCTTCCTGCCATTCACCGATCCAAGGATTCAGTCGGGCCAGGCGCAGGAATTCAGCCGCGAAACCTTTCGGGCCATCTTACCGATCGTGACTCGCTAGTAGGCTGCGAATAGCTAAGCCGATTCGTTAGATGATCAATGGCCTGCACATTCTCGCAGGATGCTCAAACAGACCGCTCAGCAAGGCCGCAGCCGATGAAAGCATCGGAGGCGTAGCCTCAGAGCTACGTTGAGGATGCTTTCGAAGCGAGAACGCCGCTGACGGCCTGTTTCAGCATCCTGTTAGCCCGGTATTTGTCTCTGATCGCTAACTTGGTTAAACTGGGCTCGTTTCAAGGGTGGAGCAGCCAAACGCAAGGAGGATGATATTGTGAGACAGATAACGGAACGACTGGGCGTCGGTATCGTATTCACGGCCAGCCTGCTGATGGGAACTGGCTGCGGGGGGACCGGGAAAACGGTGTATCTGGATGTTCAACAGAAACAGGCGGCGGCGCAATACCAATACATGGAGCCGGAGCCAGTCAGGATCGTCATCGAATCCTTCGAGGATCGGCGACGGGAGAAGAGTCGGCTTGGTCTACAGACCCATTTGTGGGGCGGGGTGACCTACTTCAACGTGGCGGGAGAGCGGCCGGGAGACGTGATTGCCCAGGCCCTGGCAGATCGTCTGAAAACGCGCGGATGGAAGGATCGGCCCTGGACGGTGCGGGTGGCTTCCAGCGGGGTCGTGACGAACCTGAACGATGCCGACATCATCATCAGCGGGCAGTTGCTCGATTTTTCAGCCAACGCCAAGAGCCGACCCTTCTCTACGGTGGTGACCACGAGCAGCAAGATGGTGATCACCGCAAGGAACATCGTCGACCAGAGCTCGACGACCAGAACGGTCGAGGGGGAACAACGCGAAACCGTAGGCTGGTTCAGCGAAGCTGATGTGCAACAGCTACTGGCGGCAACTCTAAAGGACGGCATCGATCGATACCTCGCCGAAACGATGATTGAGCAGAAGACGTTGCGACCAGTACGGTGATGGGCCGGGGGAAGATGATCCACCGTGCGTGAACGTCGTTGGGAAACGACGACCCCGCTGACCTTCGGTCAGGTGCTCGCCGTGGGCGAACGGCTGGCTGCGTTGGGATTGAAGCCGGCAGTGCCTGCGAGAGACGTCATTTGTTACGTCGAAGAATGGACGGTCGAGTCTCCTGAGGATTTCGACCAGATGGACGCATGGTCCACGGAAGATGAGACGTTCATCCACGTCCGAGAGGGTTGGCGCGGAGACTTTTTTCTCCTGGCCGGGGCCTACCACACCGTCTACCAGCGCTATCAGGATGTGGGCACCTACTGCTCGATCAGCCATCCCTGGCGCATTCGGGATCCGTTACGGCTGCACGACCTCCGGAGCATGCTCTGGCTGGGATTTCGCCACGCCCATTCGTTTATCCGCGTACGGCTCCAAACCAAAGACGTCATCACCCCTGGCGAGACGCGCGGCGATGCTGAGCGGGCGCAGTGGCTGGAGGAACGGCGCACAGCGTTTCTCGAAGCGATCACGCTGTTGGATCTTCCCATCGAGACATTGGTTGAAAAGGGCCAGCTGGTGTTGCGTCCGCTCGATCCCTCCGTGCCCTTCTTTTGCTCCTGGCCAGACGCGTTCGGGCCCTGTCAGTTTGAATACAATACGGCCGACGCCTACGAGTTCCTGGTGCCGGCCAGTAAATTGGCCGCGATTTCTGCGCCGGAACCAGCCAGCGTCCGGGCCTATCTGACGGGCTTCTCTGAGGACGCGCTTGTCGATTTTCAAGCGATTGAACCACGCGCCCGCTCCGTCTATCGCTGTTCTGTGCATTGCCCGCTCGACGACTTGCCGGAGATCCGCTCCGCGATCGATCCCGATGGCCGTCTCTATAGCACCCTCTGTGAGTTTCAAACACAGGAACTGCTCCCAGGTGGAGAGGATGCCTCCGCCATTATTGGGATCGTCGGCAACGAGGCGGGATTTCACATCGAGGCCCGTCTGAACCGGGCCCCGCTGAGCGAAGATCTAATGGCCCCATGGTTGGAACGGTTGATTGGGCATGCGGTGGTCTACGCGCCTCTCCCTCCTTTCGTCTAGCAGGATGCTGAAACAGTCCGCCAGCTTCGTTCTCGGATCGAAATAATCCTCAACGTACCCCAGAGGGTACGCCTCCGGTTATTTCTCCCCTGCAGCCTTGTTGGATGATCGTTTTGAGCCGTCCGTGTTCTCCCATTTGTTTGACAATCGCAAGAATATCCTGAAATTTAGAGCTTATGTTTTCGTCCTCCACACTCAGGACCGTTCTGGCAAAACCCTTCATGCCTCCAGTGTTCTTCTTTTCCGGTGTGGCCTACGACACCCTTACACTGACGCGCATCGATCGGCTACAAGACAATCTGTTGCTCCTGATCTATCTGCTGCTCTTGGGGGTGCTGATCGTGCTGACCGGTCGATTGGGAATCGAGCCGGCGCCGGATCGTGAACAGTTATCCCCGCTCTCACCCTTCGCGCGCTGGGTGCTGCGCGTGCGGCCCTTCTATCCGATGGCCGTACAGTTTCTATTAGGCGGACTGTTCAGTGCCTATGCGATCTTCTATTCCCGCAGCGCCACGCTCACCAGTACGGCGATATTTTTCGCCCTGTTAGTCGTGTTGCTGGTCGGCAACGAATTCCTCCGCGATCGGCTCTCCAGCCTGCGACTCCTCGTGAGCCTCTATGCGCTGGTGTGTGTCTCCTTTTTCACGTTCTTTCTGCCTGTGATGACGGGCCACATGAACTCTGCGGTCTTCTTGGTCGGGGCTGGATTGAGCGCGGTAGTGACGTTTCGAGTGGTGCACTTGATTTATCGTAACAATCCAGGTCGTTCGAAACGCGAGGCGGTTGGAGTGACGGCTCCTGCCTTTGCGTTGATCGGGTTGCTGGTCGGGTGTTATTTTCTCAATTGGATTCCTCCCGTGCCGCTCTCGATGAAGTTCGGGGGGATCTATCATGAGGTGAAGAAGACCGGCGACCGGTTCGAACTCTCTTTCGAGAAGCAGTGGTATCAAGTCTGGAAACGGTCAGACAGCACCTTCCAGGCCAATGAGCCGATCTATTGTTTCACGGCGGTCTTTGCCCCGGTCGATCTGAATACGACCATCTATCATCACTGGTACTTCCGCTCGAACAGCGGCAAGCCCTTCACCCACGCCGACAAGATTCCCATCAAGATCAATGGCGGTCGCGAAGGCGGCTATCGGGCTTACACGTTCAAGCAGCGGCTCGACCCGGGCGACTGGCGGGTGGACGTGGAAACCGAAGACGGGCGCATCATTGGGCGGTTTTCGGTACGTGTGGAGGAGCGGGGGGACATTCAGCCATCACTCAGGACGGTCTTGTACTAATGAAGCGGATGAGCGGACTCAAGATGCTTGAGGAGCGAGAGGGAGCGGGGATGCCAGCCCGGAAAAGTGACCGTATCGTCTACAATCTTAGAATCTTCCTGAACCAAGGTGGCGAAGTCCCCCTCAACGACGTTCAGGCCAAGCAGCTTCCTGAAGAGTCGGTGCGAGTGGAAGGGGGGAGTGACATGTGTCGATCACACAATTGTGTTGGGCCGTCGCCAGGCGATCGCCGGAGTCGAGCATGCGCTAGTGGGCATGAAAGTCGGTGGCTATCGGAAGGTCCGTGTGAGTCCGTATCTGGCCTATCGAGATAAAGGCATCCCGGATCTCATTCCTCCCGACGCGGTCTTGATTTGTGAGATCTGATTACGCAATACTGAAAGCTTGTCCTCGGTTGAATCATTACCAGGAGTCTTATGAGCTCTCGCATCTTAGCACCCTGCCCCTCCAGCCCCAACTGCGTGTCGACCCAGGCTCAAGATGAGGGCCATGCCATCGATCCCTTTCGCTATCGCAAGTCACGGGCTGAGGCGAAGGAGGCGTTGAAAGAAGTCGCTCGATCCTTGCCACGTACGAAGCTTATCGAGGAGGACGAGTCCTATCTCCATTACGAGTTTACCAGCCAACTGCTCCGCTTCGTGGACGACGTCGAGATTTTGTTCGACGATGAAACCAAGACCATCCACTTCCGCTCTGCTTCACGAATCGGCTACGGCGACTGGGGTGTCAATCGCGCGCGTATGGAGCAGGTACGCGCCCTCGTAGGGGAAAAGCTCTAGCCCGCATCATTCACGAAGACTTCTGCTGCAACCGCCGAGACGCCGCTGCGACAAGCCTGGCAGCGGGCGGGCTCGCCGCTCAGTCGGTCAACATACTCTGTTAAGTATGCCTTCCTCCCGTCGTGGGCTCGGCTCTGAATCCTGCCTCGCCCACTCCTACAAGGGGGCAGCCCCCTTGTAGGATCCCCACGAAGGGGGCGCACCCCCCTCGAAACTCCCAGGCGTGGCAAAGCCACCCCTCACAGCTCCGTGCGCCCGTCTCGCGCGGTGTCTCGGAGGTTTCGTCACGAACCCTTGTGAATAATGTGGGCAAACGCTATTCGGTATTTCCCTTTGGCGTTCGATGGCCCCTTGTTATGCTGTCGCAAGCAGGAGGCCAGCGCAATGGGGTTCAAACGAAAAGGGTCACGGGTCGAAGTCAGCCGGGGCGGCCGTCTGCAGCGGGGGGGCCTCTCGGCGCCGTGCAAGATTCTAGAGGTCAGCGAGACGGGTGTCCGGATTGAGAGCCGCTTGTTCGTAAAGAGCGGCGATGCGCTCCAACTGGTGATCGAGCTTGAGCAGGGGAGAATGTTGACTTGTAGCTTGCAAGTCGTTCACGTGCGTTCCCCTAAGTTCGGAGCGAAGATCACCTCGATCAGCCCGGAGGACGGGGAGCGATTGGCCCATATCCTTGACGATCACGTGCAGACCAGTTTTTCACGCCGGTAGGGTTCCGCGCTATAGCACAGGGTAGGCCGAGCCGGGCCTCAGTTCTCCCCACTGAAAAATCGACCTTCAAGATGGTAGGCCAACCTCATCAGATACCCAAGGGTCCGATGAGTGGCGGGCGCTTCCGATTACCGGCCAACAGATCGACAGGGGATTAGTGCGCGGGGCTGGCTGGCTTAGGCCCGAGGCGGGTCGTGTGCTGGAAGACGCACTTCGGACAGGTGTAGTGGACGAACTGCTTGCCGCCGACGAGACGCTTCTTCATCGGTACCTGGCACCAGGTGCAGAGGCGATCGGGGAGTTCCGTGAGTGATACGTCAGGGTTCATAGTCATGCGTGGCATTCTCTCCGACCGCTGAGAACCTTGTCAACCGACCGAGAGGCTCCTGAAGGCCTCGGTGTGAAAAAAAGTTTCTCCATCCCCCCTGATGCGAAAACTTTCGTGGTATATTCCAAAACACAGGTTCATGGTCACATTTTTTCACCCTCCTAACAGAAAGGTGCACAACCTCTATGAGTAACTTAGCTGGTTCCGAGTCCGCGATCTTTCCACCCGAGTCCCCAGTAGCTGCCTCGATTGCCCCCCAAGAGATGGTGGGCGAGGGGAAAGCTTGGGGACTGTGTACCTCCGTCGACCTCCAAGATTGCAATCCCGACCTGATCCGCAATGCCGACCATATCCGCCGCTATGCCGTTGAGTTGTGCGAGCTCATCGACATGAAGCGTTTTGGCGAGTGCCAGGTCGTCGATTTCGGCTCAGGCCGCGTTGCCGGCTATTCCATGGTGCAGCTGATCTCCACCTCGTTGATCAGCGGCCATTTTGCGAACGATACGAACAACGCCTACCTCGATATTTTCAGCTGCAAGGGCTATGACCCTGCCGTCGTCGAGGCGTTCTCCAAAGACTTTTTCGGCGCGCGTCGCAGTGCCGCGACGGTCACGCTCCGTTACTAGCAAGGGACCGGGGGCTGCGATAACGCGGCCCCCGGTATCGACCCGAGAGTTCCTTCCTCTTCCCACGAGCTATGAAGCCCACCACCATCAAAGAGTTTTTCAAACTTCTCCCAGGGAAGCTTGACGCAGATGCCGCCGAGGACCTTGATGCGGTCTACCAATTTGATTTGAGCGGCGCGCAGGGCGGGCAGTACGTTCTCACGATCAGGGAGGGGGCTTGTCAGGTCTCAGAGGGGATGCATGAGGATCCGCACGTCTCGCTCTCGATGGCGGGAGAGGATTGCATTAAGATTTTGAGGGGGCAGTTAAGTGGACCAGCCGTCGCCATGTCGGGCCGACTCAAGATCAGCGGGGACATTGGTTTGGCGATGCAACTGAAGGCGCTCTTTCCCACCGTCGGGTAACCAGCCAGCTTCTCCCGCAGGATGCTGAAAAAGTCCTCCAACTTCGCTCTCAGTTCGTCAAAATGCTCAACGTACCCCAGAGGGTACGCCTCCGGTGTTCACTCGCCTGCGGCCTAGTCGGATGTCTTTTTGAGCAACCTGCGGGAGTGCTCTTCTTTTATGGCACATGTGCAGGCCATCGATGTTCTGCTGGCCGAAGGGGTTTTTCTCGCAGCCTGCTATCGGTCTGCCGGTGCCTGTCCGGGTTCTGCCGGTATCCAGTCTGCGTTCTGCAGGGTCTCGTCCACATGGCGGGGGAATCGTTCTTCTAATATCACATAGATCGTGGGAACGAGAAAGAGCGTGAGGATCGTCGAGATGCTAAGCCCTCCGACGACCGCGCGCGCCAATGGGGCGTTCGTTTCACCGCCGGTCCCCCAGCCGATGGCCATGGGCAGCAGCCCAACGACGGTGGCGAGGGAGGTCATCAGAATGGGCCGGAGTCGCGTTCGCGCAGCGGTTACCGCCGCATCGTGTAACTCCCGCCCTCGCCGCCGCAGCACGTTCGTATAATCCACCAGCAAGACGCCGTTTGAGACCACGATGCCCAGCATCATGATGATGCCCATCATCGACGTGGTGGAGAGGGTTGTATCGGTCAGGAAGAGGATCAGGATCACGCCCGGGAAGCCCATCGGGACCGCAAACATGATGACGAAGGGATCGATCAGCGATTTGAACTGGGCGGCCATCACCATGTAGACGAGGATCAGCGCCAGGATCGTGGCAAACAGCAGCCCCTCAAACGTTTCTCTCTGTTGTTGAATCTGGCCGGCCAACTTGATGCTGAAGCCGGTGGGGAGCTGGATCTTGGCAAAACCTGCCTCAAGGTCGGCAGCGATGGCGCCGAGGTCCCGGTTCACAGGGTTGGCAGTCAGATGGACCACCCGCTGAAAGTACTTGCGGTCGATCTTCACCGGTCCGGCATTGAGCTTGAGCGAGGCTACGTTCTTCAGGAGGACTGGCTCTCCGGTCCGGGCGGTCAAAATGATGTTCTCGATGTCCGTGAGGTCCTTGCGGTGTTCTTCCGCGAGCCAGGCGCTGATGTAGTACTCGTTTCCGTTTTGCGGGTCGGTATAGATGATGGGGTCGGTTTGGCCGTTGCCGTTGAGCGAGAAGAGCACCGCGTTGGCTACGTCCGTTTCGCTGATCCCAAGGAGGGCGGCCTTCTCGCGATCCACCACCACGTTGACTTCGGGATAGTTCTCCTCGCGGCTGACTTCGATGTCAGCCAGGCCTGGTATTTGGTGCATCATGGTTTCGACCTGCCGGATGACCCTCCGCGCTTTCTCAAAATCGTAGCCGTAGATCTCGACGTCGACAGACTTCTGTGACCCAAAGCTGGTGACCCGTTTGACGAGGCCTCCCGGATCGAAAAACATCGCAACGCCCGGAAAGAGTTTTAAGACTTTGGGCCTCACATCGTTCATGATTTGCACTTGGTTCCGCTTCCGTTTGTCCGGCGAGACGAGATAGACGGAGATGACCGACGTATGGGGGCCGGTGTTCGGATTGAACAGGGAGGAACGGCCCTGGGCTAACACGCCGGTACTGGAGACCATGGTTTCCAGCTCCTCGGCAGGGATCTCCGTCCGCAGTACCCGTTCGACCTCAGCTACTTGCTGCTCGGTTTTCTCCACTCGCTGACCGACCGGGCCGCGCAGGACGATGCGGAACTGACTTTCATCCGACACCGGCAAAAATTCCGTCCCAATCTTGGGTACCAGCGCGAGCGAGGCGGCGAAGAGGAGCAGGATGACGGTGATGAAGAGCCGGCGATGGGCCAGGACCCAGCGGAGCGATTCCTCATAGCCTTTGTCCAGGGACTCATACCGTTCGCGGCTCCAATCCATGAGGCGCACGAACCATCTCGGCATCGCCTTGTGAGACTCCTGTTCCGGCTTAAGGAACTTGTAGCAGAGAGCCGGGGTCACCGTGCGGGAGACGAAGAAGGAGGTGAACAGCGAGATCGCGATTGTGATGGTCAGGGGAATCAGGAGCAAGCGGGCAATCCCGACGACGAAGAAAATCGGGAGGAAGACGACGACCGTGGTGATCGTGGAGGCGAGAATGGGCATCGCCACCTCGCGAGCCGCTTCCAGGATCGCGTCCCAGCGGCGTGGCGTGGTGTTGAGATGGCGCTGAATGTTCTCGAGTTCCACAATGGAATCGTCGACGAGTCGGCCGATCCCGAGGGCCAGGCCTCCCAGCGTGAACACGTTCAGGGTTTGCCCGGAGAAGTAGAGCACGATGAAGGTCACCATGATCGAGAGGGGAATGGCGACGGATATGATCAGCGTGCTCGTGAGATTGCGGAGGAAAATCAAGATGACCGCTGCGGCCAGCAGCGATCCGTGCAGCGCCTGCTCGATAAGGTTGTTGATCGACTGGCGGATGTAGACCGATTGGTCGAAGGAAATGCCGAGCTTCACGCTGGGCGGAATACCGACCATCTTCGGCAGGGCCTTGCGCAGCGCATCCACCACCTCCACGGTATTGGCGATGGGCTGTTTGTTCACCCGCAGATACACCGCTCTGGTCCCGTCCGTCCTGACGATGTTGGTCTGAATGTCCGACGAATCGGTCACGGTCCCGACATCCCGCACGCGCACGGGGCTGCCCTGTGGGTTGACCTTCACGATCACGTCCTGGATCGGGTCGACCGTGCGGAACTGATTATTGGTGAAGACGTTGTAGTCCAGATTGCCGGCTTTGATGTCGCCCGAGGGGAGAATAAGGTTGGCGGCCTTCACGGATTTGACAACGTCGAGAATCGAGAGGCTCCGGGCGTTCAACAGTGCCGGGTCGAGGTTGAT
>Ga0315278_10000602_pt1 | contig 31858 bp, 37 predicted proteins | sample YL17G06_0_MG_FD_203880 | JGI IMG/M metagenome (GOLD analysis project Ga0315278, IMG submission 203880) | Sediment microbial communities from Yellowstone Lake, YNP, Wyoming, USA - YL17G06_0 | ecosystem: Environmental > Aquatic > Freshwater > Lake > Sediment | place: USA: Wyoming | collected... | reverse complement strand
AGCTGTGCGAGAACCTGCGCCCTCACACAACCGAGCTTGTCGCCTTGTCCAAGCTGGTGATGGGCGACAGCGCGAGCCGCGAGACCGTGGCCCAGAACCCTTGCGTGGCCATCGATGGGTGCCAACTGGCGTGCGCGTCCAAGATGGTCCAGCAAAGCGGTGGGACACGCACGCATACGGCGAGGGTGTTGGACGCCTTTCGCCGCCACAAGGAATTGAAGGCGGAAGGGATCGCGGAGTTGAACGATGCGGGCCGGAAGCTTGCCCGTGCGATGGCCGAGGAACTCGTTCTGGCCGTGGACGCCCTGGGCGCATCGGGAGTGGCGAAGGGACGAACCCATGCCTGAGGACCCAAGGAGCAAAGCGGGGATCATCGCCTGCAGCGGTGAGGAGCTGGCCGAGGGGACGGTGTCGAGGCTGGCGGCGCTCAAGGTGCTCCACTCACTGAGACCGCACGACACGGTTACCCTCTGTCTGCCGCTTTTCCTGGCGGGAGGGCCCGAGGACCGGACCTTTGCACGCCTTCACCCCACCATCACCGTCGATGGCTGCGATCTGCGCTGTGCCGCGCGTGCAACCGAGCTCTACTCGAACAAACCGGCCGCGAGTCTCGTCGTGAGCGAACTGATCGCCGAGCGGCGGCTTGGGAAGCCGGAAGGAAGACGGCAACTGAACGAAGCAGGGAGGCAGGCCGTTGAGGCGACGGCCGAGCGCATCGCAGCGCTCGTGGACACACTGCTTGGTCAAGAGAGGCGCGCTTCGAACGCGGCCGGGGGCGCGGGCGCTCCCGCGCAGCATGAGGAAGGAGGGGACGGCTGTTGCTGTCGCTCAGGGAGCGCTGCGTGAAAGGGGACTCCAGAGATCCCTGGGACGGACACGCATCGGGGGTCGCAAGGCGAGCCACACGAGCGCGGCGTGCCAGGAGTGGGGGAGTCGACTATGAGTAGAACGGCGACCTATCACACAACGGTGCGCTGGACCAAAGAACACTGGGGTCATCTGGTCTTGGGAAACGGCCCCGAGATGGATTTCTCCGCGCCCCCGGACGCACAGGGGCACGCTGGAGTCCTGACGCCCGAGGATGCCTTCGTCGCAGCCGCGAATGCCTGTGTGATGCTGATGTTCATCTGGGCGAGCGAGCGGTTCAGGCTCAAACTCATCTCCTACGAATGTCGCGCCGAGGGGACCAAGCTCGTCGAACTCGATCGGACGGAGCGGTTCACCCGCCTGCACTTCGAGCCGCGAATCCATGTCGCTGGAGCCGGTGAACCGGTGGAGGTTGTTCGGGCCAGGGTAGGTCGTGCGCTCGAAGCTGCGCAGAAGTATAGCCTCATCGCCAATTCCGTGACGTCGGAGATCCTTGTGGATCCCAAGATCGTGGTGGAGGAGTGATGCCTGCCGGAATCGGGCTCCCAGGCGGACGCCGTACTGGAGTGGATTCTCCGCCTTGCGGCATGAGCATCTTCGGTCGGGAGCCCTCGCGCTCTCGTCGAAGGGGTGGCAGAGAGAGATGGGAGGTCAACCGTGAAGATCGAGGTCCTGGGCACGGGCTGCCCGAAGTGCCAGTCGCTGGCGAAGAACGTGGAAGCCGCGGTGCGGGAGCTTGGACTTGCGGCCACGGTGGAGAAAGTGATGGACATCGAGGCCATTGCCGAGCGGGGAGTGATGGCCACACCAGCTCTCGCGATCGACGGGGAGATCAAGAGCGCTGGGAGAGCACTGACGGTCGCGCAAGTCAGGGTTCTCCTTGGAGGGACGCGATGACGCATCTCGCCCAGAGCAGGGGGAAGGAGTGATCGCCAAGCGCCTGGCCGCCGCTGCTTTGCTTCTCTTCGTAGCAGCCGGTGTGGGAACGTTCTTGGTTCGGGAGTTCGCGTCGCCTCCCGCCACGGCGAAGGGTCCGTTGACTGTGACTGAGCCCGAGGCCGAGTCATCCGGCGCCTCTGACCAGCCCGTGTCGCCCGCGCCGTCCGATCAGGGGATCCAGACAGCTTCCCGCACCGCGATCGAGGAGAAGACGCCGGCCCCGTCTGTGCAGGAGCCCCGTCGCTTTGTGCTCGCGACCTACTTCCACAACACGGCCCGGTGCCCGACGTGCCTTGCCATCGAGCGGGACTCACGTGCGGCACTCCAGGCCGCCTTCGCGGCTGAGTTCGCCTCCGGAAAGCTCGTCTGGCGCACGGTGAACATGGAGGACAAGGGAAACGACCACTACGTCACCGACTACAAGCTGCCCTGTCCGTCCCTTGTGATTGCGGAGATGAAGGGGGAGCGCGAGCTCCGGTTCAAGCTGCTCGGGGAGACCTGGAATCTGATTCACGGGGACTCGAAGCGCTTCAGCTCGTACGTCACATCCGAGGTCAGAGCCTGGCTTGAGGAGATCCAGTGAGCCCCTGGTGGCTCGCTGCCGGCGGGGCGGTGTGGCTTGGGGTCCTGACGTCCATCAGCCCCTGTCCCCTGGCGACGAACATCACGGCCATGTCGTTCGTGGCCAGGCGGGTCGGCCGCCCGAGCGCCGTTCTCTTGTCCGGAGTGCTCTACACCCTCGGCCGGGCGTTGACCTACCTCGTGCTTGGCGTTCTCCTGGTGGGGAGTCTCCTCTCCGCTCCGGAGCTGTCTTTGGCCCTGCAGAAGAACATGAATCGCGTGCTCGGGCCGATTCTGATCCTTGTCGGAATGGTTCTGCTCGATCTCCTTGCTCTCCCAAGACTCGGGCGAGGGACCATCGCGCGCGCGAGCGAGCACGTGGGAGGTTGGGGCGTGTGGGGTTCTGGACTTCTCGGGATCCTCTTCGCTCTCTCCTTCTGCCCCGTCTCCGCGGCCCTGTTCTTCGGCAGTCTCCTGCCGCTGGCGGTGAAGGTTGGGTCTCGAGCGGCTGTTCCCGCGCTCTATGGCGTTGGAACGGCTGTCCCGGTGCTTCTCTTTGCCGGCCTGCTCGCGGCCGGGAGCCGGTCGGTGAGTCGCGTCTTCGAGCGTTTGACCCGCATCGAGAAGTGGGCGCGTCGCATCACCGGCGGCGTCTTTGTGGCAGTAGGCATCGACTACACGCTGGTGCATCTGTTTCGAGCCTTCGGCTAGAGCTGCCGCAGAAAGGTGGTGAGGGAGTGAAGGGAACGCAGGGGGCAGAGGCTGTGGGAGAGGTCCTGCGCCGGGCAGAGGCGCCAGTCCTATCGTCGCCCGGAGAAGATCCATCGAAGATCTACGTCGAGGCGACGACCCACTGCAATCTCTCTTGTCTTTTCTGTTCCCGGCAAGCGTGGGACGAGCCGGTCGGGGAGATGGATGGACGGACGTTTGCCGCCATTCTGGACGGTGTCCAGGCCTTGAGTCACCGTCCAACGCTCCTGTTTGGAGGGATCGGTGAGCCTCTGGCACATCCCCGGCTGCCAGAGATGGTTGCTCAGGCAAAGAGCCTGGGCGCGCGCGTCGAACTCGTGACCAACGGGACGCTCCTCAGTCGGGCGATGGGGCGAGCCCTCATCGAGGCGGGCCTTGACCTTCTCTGGGTCTCCCTGGATGGGGCGACCCCCGAGCGATACGGCGACCTGCGCCGAGGCGCGGCGCTTCCTGACGTGCTCGGTAACCTGGCCCTGTTCTGCGACGCTCGCCGCGCTGGGGGTGCAGGGCCGGAGATGGGCATCGCCTTCGTCGCCATGCGGCGCAACATCGCCGACCTTCCCGCCCTTCTCGACCTTGCCGGTCGCCTGGGTGCGACGCGATTCCACGTCAGTCACCTGCTCGCGCACACGGCGGAGATGCTCGAGGAGACGCTCTACCCGCAGGCTCGATCTGTGAACCCTCCTCAGATCGGAGGGAATTGCCCGTTCATTGAGTCCGGGGCTATCGCCATCGGCTGGGATGGCTCCGTCAGCCCTTGCGTCCCTCTTCTGCATGACGCGACAAGCTTCCTCAACGGCGGGGAGCGGTTCGCGCAACGCTGGAGCGTGGGGACGCTTGCGGATCGCGATCTCTTCGATCTGTGGAGTGACTCCAGGCTCAAGGAGTTCCGCGAGCGCGTGAGGACGTTCCGCTTCGCTCCGTGTGTCTCCTGCGGGGGCTGTGCCCGCATCCATGGGAACGAGGACGACTGCTTCGGGAACCCGTTCCCCACCTGCGGGGGGTGTCTGTGGTCTCAAGGGCTCATCTCATGCCCCTAGGAGTGGCGAGGAGGAAGACGAGGGAAAGGGTCCGCATGGTTTCGATGGCCCCTCCTGGGTCTCTTTGGCGCTGCGGCGCCAGGCATCGCCGTGGATGACCCCAACCGCGCTGTGGTCGGTCGCGGACGGTGTCACCGCTGCGTCGCCTCGCCCGCGGCGGGGCTGATCCCAAGCGGAACTCGGGGCGGGTCGGGGTGTAGGTGAAAGGTCCGATCGCTGGGCCCGAGGCGCGCCTGCCTGAGACGAGGGGGGCGCATGGAGGAGAGACGCGCGACGAGCGCGAAAGGAGAGGAAGTGAAGAGAATCCTTGCTGTCTTGTTCATCGCTTGGGCGGTCGCATCCGCCAGCGCAACGGCGGCCGGAGTACTGGGGGTTGACAACGCCAACCATGAGTTCGGAGAGGTCTTGTCGGGGCAGATTCTTACCCACGTCTTTCTTCTCTCAAACGTGGGCGATATGAGTTTGAACATCACGAACGTGCGGACTGGGTGCGGCTGCACCGTCGCCTCGTGGCAAACGGCGACCCTCGCACCTGGAGCGTCGATCTCCCTTGAAGCGAGGTTCAACACCGCGGGGTACCACGGCAGGGTGACCGGGAAGACGGTTTCCGTCGACTACAAGGACCAAAGCAACACCGCGACGCGGACTCTCGCCCTCACGCTCTCTGCGACGGTCCTCACCCCCCAACCCTACGACCTGAGTGTGGGCGAGTTGGAGGAAACCTTCCTCCTCGTTGTCGATCTGCGAAGTTCCGACTTGTATGCGACCCACCACCTCCTCGGCGCGCTCAGCATTCCCTACGACCAACTCACCAACTGGATCGGGAACCTTCCGCGAGGGGTGCTCACCATCCTTTACGACCAAGACGGAACCGTCGCCCCGGCCGCCGTTCGGACCTTGAACACAGCGGGCTACCCGGAGGCCCAGTACCTAGAGGGTGGCATCAACGCGTGGACGCAACGGTACGCGAGCCGGTTCGCCGCTTCCGGCTCTGCGCCCGGTGAGCGGTTTCTCCTCGCCGCGGAGCTTCCCTCGTCGGCCGCGTGGGGACCCTTGGATCCCGTGAACGCGAGCTACCTCAACCAGGAGTTCCTTGTGCTGATCGACCTGCGCGTCCCGGAGTCGTACGCCGCGGCACACTTTGCCGGAGCGGTGAACGTCCAGCTCGCCGATCTCGCGGCTTGGGTCGCGCGTCTCCCGTATACAGCCCACGTCCTCCTCTACGACGAGGACGGCTCGGTTGCCCGCTCCCAGGCGATCGCCTTGTACACCGCGGGCTTCATGAAGGCGCAGGCCCTGTTCGGCGGGTTGGCGGAGTGGCGGGCGGTGTTCGGGGACAAGTTCCTCGTCGCCGCTCAGTAGGCCTCAGAGGACATGACCTGATCCCAAAGAACCCGACCATGCAAGAGAAGGCAAGTGATCGAGTGGCGCTGGTGTTCCCGTGTTCTGGAGGTTCGGACGTTGGCGAATTGGCCGATCGTGCCGCGCGGAAGCTTCATCGGGATGGCACGGGGCAGATGTACTGCCTGGCCGGCATCGGCGGGCGCGTTCCCGGGATCATCAAGACCACGAAGGCAGCGGACTTCCGCGTGGCGATTGACGGGTGCGCCGTGGGCTGCTCAAGCAAGACTCTTGACCGGGCGAAAGTGGGTCCGTTCCGCCGTATCTGCGTGACCGATCTGGGCTTCGAGAAGGGCGGGACGGACGTGACGGCAAAGTCGATCGCTGCGGTGTCGCACGCGGTCGAGCGAGAGCTGCGGGCCCGATCGATGGGTGAGGAGGGGCATGAGTAAGATGAGAGTGTTCCGTAGGGTGCTTACCGGTTACGGGGTGCTGGGCGCTGCGATCACAGCGCTCTGCTTTGCACTTCTTCTTGTAGCCGCTGGCTGCTCCAAGCCGGCTGCAACGTCAGCCCAATCAGCCGCCGGCATCCCGGCGTCTGCGACGTCACACGAGGCGACACCGGCGGGTGCGTCAACGACAGCGAACGCCGGCGGGCTCCTCTCGCCACAGACCACGGCGTCCACATCGGAGGACGTGGCCGTGCCGGCGACATCCGCGGGCGCGCCGGTTGTGGCAGTTGGCGCGGGCTCTGCGGGAGACCCCTCGAACCAGCCGCCCGCAACGCCGCCTGCTGCAAGCGCGGCGCCAGTGAGCGTTCGACTCCCGCAACTCATTGATCTGGGCGCAAAGACATGTATCCCCTGCAAGAAGATGGCGCCGATCCTCGAAGAGCTGTCTGCAACGTACGTGGCCCATTTCGGGGTGCAGTTCATTGACGTGAGGGAGAACCCAAGCATGGCCAAGCAGTACGACATCCGATTCATTCCGACTCAGATCTTCTACGACGCGCAAGCGCGGGAGCTCTATCGCCACATCGGGTTCTACTCGAAGGAAGAGATCCTCGCCAAGTGGAGAGCCCTCGGCGTGGATGTGGGCAAGTAGCCGGCGGGAGGACAAGGACGAACATGGAAGCCATCTTGTCCGCGCTCTCCCAGGCGCTTGGAAAGAGCCTGCCGCTGGCAGTGGGGGCTGCCTTCGGGTGGGGCGTGCTCAGCATCCTCCTCAGCCCGTGCCACTTGGCGAGCATTCCCCTCATCGTCGGCTACATCGGGCGGCAGGGATCCATGTCCACGCGGAGGTCGCTGAGCCTGTCCCTGACGTTCGCCTTGGGCATCCTGATCACTATTGCAGCCGTGGGGGGCGCTACAGCCGCGGCGGGACGCATGATCGGGGACATCGGGCGAGTTGGGAACTACGTCGTCGCCGCGGTGTTCTTCCTTGTCGGGCTGTACCTTCTTGATGTGATCTCGCTCTCGTGGGCCGTACCGTCGGGAGCCCGGGTGCGGTTTGGGGGCCTGCCAGGCGCCTTGATCCTGGGCCTCTTGTTCGGGATTGCGCTCGGACCGTGCACGTTCGCATACATGGCGCCGATGCTGGCGGTGACGTTCGACCTCGGGACGTCGAACGTCCCACTCGCGGTGGCCCTGCTTCTTTCGTTCGCGGTCGGACACTGCACCGTGATCGCGATAGCCGGCACGTCGATGGGTGCGGTGCAGAAGTACCTGCACTGGAACGATCGCAGCCAGGCGATCACGTGGGTGAAACGGGTTTGCGGGGTTCTCGTGATCTGCGGCGGCGCGTATCTCATCTACACCGCCTCGTAGTCCCGGCGGGAAGGGGGACGAACGCGAATCGAAGTGCCGGGAACGGGCTGCCCGAAGTGCAAAGGAACGGTGACCAACGCGCAGAAAGCTGTGGCCGAGTTGGGCATTCAGGGGGAGGTTGTTACGGTTGAGGATCTAATGGACATCGCGTCTTGCGGCGCGATGATGACGCCGGCGCTCGCCGGACAGGAGTCTTGCGGCGACTGTGAGAGGGGGAAGATGAGACACAAGCTCTTCTTAGCGGGGATGATCTGCGGCCTGCTTGGGGCTGTTCTGGTTGTCGGCTGCACTCGTTTTGGCGGCGTTGAAGCGGTCTTGGTGGCGTTCCCGAGCGACGGCGCCGCACCTCTGCGTGTCGAGTTTCGCATGGACCGGTCGACATACGGGAGCGGCGATCCCGGCACGTTTGTCCTTGACTTCGGCGATGGGACGAGCAGCCTCGAGAGCGATGACCTCGCGATGGTGATTCCGCATGTGTATGGGCCTGTCGGAACGTACTTGGCACGCCTCACGGTGGTCGCCAATGACGGACGGACGGACGAGTCGACGGTGACCATTGCCGCGACCACCGGCGAGGTGCCTGAAGGATCGACCGTGGGAAGGAGAGCCTACGATTTCACGGCGCCAGCAACGGACGGGCGCCAGATCACTCTGAGTGAGCTGCGCGGCAGCGTCGTCTTGATCGAATTCTGGGGCTCTTGGTGCAGACCGTGCAAGGCGAGCATGCCTCACATCAACGCCTTCTGGGAGGCGTATCACGATCAGGGGCTTGTCGTTCTTGCGGTGAGCACTGACGTCCGCAAAGAGGACGCTGTCGCCTATCTCAGTGCGAATGGGTACACGGGCCTCACCTGCATCTGGGAACCGGGTGGGAAGGCGACGCGAATCAAGCTGATGTATCAGGTTGACTGGATCCCCCGCTCGATTGTCGTGGACAAGTTGGGCATTGTCCGCTACAACGGACATCCGATGGATCTCACGGCGAGCTTTCTGGAAGCCCTCTTGGCCGAACCGACTGCCCTGCGTCCCCAATGACCACTGAAGAAGCCGGATCTGAACTCTAGAGGCAGATGCCTCCGAAGCAGCAACCGACCAGGGATCCTGCGAGAACAACCATGAGGCCCAGCGTAGAAGCGGAGGCTGGACCTGACAATGAAGACAGCTGTACTCTACGCCCGCGTATCCTCGGAGAGACAGGCGGAGAAAGCGCTCTCTGTCTCTGCCCAACTGCGCGTGACCTGGTGTTATGAAAGTGTGCCTCCTTTGTCGGCAGTGGAGTATGCTGCTGGTGAAGAGAAGCGGCAGCTGCCGCGAGGAGGCGCAGGATGCAATGTATCTCGTTCGACGCGCACAAACGGTACATGTGGGCGTTGGTTGAAGATGAGAGAGGGAAGATCGTGCACGAGGAGCGGGTCGCGCACCGCAAGGGGGCACTGATCGAGTTCTTGGCAGGCTGCAAACTGGGATCTCCGGTGGCTGTGGAGACGATTGGAAACTGGTACTGGATGGCCGATGAGATCGAAGCGGCGGGGATGATTCCGATGCTCGCCCACCCTCTACGGGACTACTCTTGAACTTACCGGCGCGCTGTCTGGCCAGCAGGCATGACCTCGCGAAGGTGGGAATCACCAAGGAGATTCACCCGCACGCCCTGCGCCACCCTGGCGCCGCAGGCAACGCATGAGACAGCCCAGCCCAGAGCGATCCTCTTGCTGAGTAGCCCGAGCGCCGATGACACGGCCATGCCCTCCCTCTCTCGGAAGCTGTGGCCGGCCTCGTTCCCCACAGAACGACCACCGGGCGAGGCAACGTCCGTACCCTTCCCTATCTCAGTTCTCTCCTTGGGCGGTCCTCCCGGGCAAGTCAGAACAGTAGTGGCCCCGGGGACTCCCGGGGCCACCTTCCCTCGCCAAGATTGCCCTTGGTTTAGTCCTCGCCGCTTTCCGTCCCGATCACGGAGCCGCTCGTAGCGTCCACCTTCACATCGGCCGAGCCGATCTCGACACCGTAGACCAGCCTGCCGTTCTCCTCATCCAGTTCAACTTTCGTGGCCATTCCGGCATTCAAGTAGGCTTCAGCAGCCTGCTTCGCCGCATCGACGCTGATCGTCGGGGTACCGGTAGGGGCAGCATCCTGGCCGTCGCCAGCTTCCTTCATTGCGACGCCGTCATCCGGCCCGCTCTGGTCGCCTTCTTGGACTTGGACGTTGTCGGTGTCCGCGGCGTTCGTGAGTTCCTCCGCCTCTTGCTCCTGAGCTTCCCGTGGATCCGTGGTCGCAGCGACCTGCGCTTGGGCGCTATGTGATGCGGACTGCTGCGAAACCGAGCCGACGGCAGAGGCTTGCGCCTGCGTAACATGTGGCGCGGACGTCTGCGTGAACGAGCCGACCGTGGCGCCACCCAGCCCCCCCACGACGAGCAGAGCCGCTACAACGAGGGCTACCACACTGCTGATGATTCCCATTTGTGGTCATCTCCTTTTCCCTTTTCTTCCGTTGCACCCGACACCCGGTTGTCGTGTGCACTTCCTATCCTAGACCTCTGAGATGAAGCCACCATGAAGCCAACCTGCGGGTTTCTTCATCCTGGCAGGTGCACGATGAACGTGGCCCCCTGGCCCACCAGGCTTGTCACGTCAATCGTTCCTCCGTGAGCGGAGGCAATCTCCAGTGCAATGGCCAACCCGAGTCCGGCGCCCCGGCTGGAGCGAGAGGCCTCGATCCGGCGGAAGCGGTCGAATATGTAGGGCAAGTGCTCGGGGGCGATGCCGGGCCCCGTATCCACGACCGAAACGGCGACCCCTCCTGGCTCACGACGAGCGTTGAGGGTGACCGAACCCTGTTCGGTGTACTTAATGGCGTTATCCAACACGTTGACAAACAGGCGAATCAGGTTGTCGCTGTCCCCTCGAATGATGAGCCCCGGCGGGATGTCGCATGTGAGTGTCAAGTCCCTGGCAACGGCCAGGGGGCGCAGGGACTCTGCCACATCCTTGACCAAGGACGAAAGATCCACTTCCTCGGAGACCGTAGGTTGCCTTAGGTCACCGCGTGCCAGGTGCAGCAGATCCTCCACCAAGCCACGCAGGCGATCGGTTTCTTCGGAGATGTCCGTCAAGGCCTGTTCGTATTCTTCTGGCGCGCGCTTCTGTTCGCGCATCACGCTCAGAATGGCGTGCATGGCGGCTAGCGGCGTGCGTAGCTCGTGTGAGGCGTCAGCGGTGAATTGCCGCTCGCGTCGAAACGCACCGTCCAGGCGAGCGAGCATCTCGTCGAAGGTCGTGGCCAGTCGTCCGACTTCGTCGTTGGTGTGGGGCAGGTTCAATCGAGAGGAGAGATCCTCTGCCGAGATGGTGCGTGCCGTGCGGGCGATCTCGTCAATGGGCGACAAAGCGCGTGCTGCCAGGAAGTAGCCACCGATTCCAGCCACTGCGGCCAATAGCGGTCCGCCGAGCAGCAGGGATAGTAGCAGCCGGTCGAGCGTGTCGCGGACGGTCTCGAGAGTCTCAGCTACCTGCACCACACCAAGGAACTGACCAGTCTCCAGAATGGGAACTGTGTACACGCGCACTCTGTCCCCTTCCGATGGATCGACCCGCGTCGCGAAAGCGGACTGTCCAGCGCGAGCACTTGTCAAGGTGTCGGTGGCGACCGGCAACTCGCGGTAGGGACCAAATGCTTGCAGCACGGTTCCCTCCGGGTCCAGCACCCTGAGCGTCAACCCCCGTTCGCGTAGGCTTACGGCGTTCTCGCCTTCGGGAAGGCCCTCTGAAAGGTCAATCCGGCCGTTTTCGATGTTCAACGCCGCGGCCGCCTGGGAAGCGCTCAAGCGCAGGGAGTCGTCCATTGAGGCTGCCAGTCCCCGCGCTAGGTTCAGGTACACCAACGCGCCAAACACCGCCAGTACTGCCAACAGCAGGGCGCTCACCCAGAGAGCGAAGCGCACGCGCAGGGTCATGGCTGGTCCTCTTCGTCCGCCGACAGGCGGTAGCCTACACCGCGCACGGTGTGGATCAGCTTCAAGTCAAAGGGGTCGTCGATCTTGCGTCGCAGGTTACGGATGTACACGTCTACGACGTTGGACTGGTTAGACACGCTGTAGCTCCAAACGTGCTCGGCGATCATCGTGCGGGTGAGGACGCGTTCCGGTCCGCGCATCAGACACTCCAGCACGGCGTACTCCTTCGCCGTCAGCTGAATCGCCCGACTACCGCGTCTGACCCGGTGGGTCAGCGTGTCTAGCATCAGATCAGCCACGTGCAGCGTGGCTGTCTTGGGTTGGTCGGCTGCGCGGCGGGTGAGAGCGCGGACGCGGGCTAGGAGTTCTCGCATGGCAAAAGGCTTGACTAGGTAGTCGTCAGCGCCGGCGTCCAGCCCTTGCACGCGGTCGTCAATCGCGTCGCGGGCGGTGAGCATCAGGACCGGCGTCCGCATGCCTCTCCCACGCAGCGCGCGACAAACGCTCAGGCCATCTATTTCCGGCAGCAGGATGTCGAGGATGATCGCGTCGTAGGGTGCTGCATCAGCCCAATCCAGCGCTTCGCGGCCGGTGAAAGCCGCGTCCACCGCATAGCCCTCCTCTTCGAGACCACGCTTGACGTACGCGGAGATCTTGCGCTCGTCCTCAACGATCAGCAGGCGCATGACGGCTCCTCCTTCGACGGAATGAGTCTACCGAAGGAACGTGAAGTTGAGATGAAGGATCCCGAAGGAGTCTCTGCATCCAAGAGGTGGACGTGTTTCTCTTGGTTCCGGACTGGTCGGGGCTGAGACTCTCCTGGGTGTGCCATCGGATCTCAGCGTGGAAAGAGACAACGCACGATCGAACGGCAATTGACCAACGGTGCGGGTCCAAAGCCAGTCTAGCACATGAAGGCCTCAGACGATGGAAGGAATGGAGAGGTCTGTAATGACTTACCCAAGAGATGTAAGGCTCTTATTAGGAGTGGAGGATTCGGACGTCGAAGCCGGAGCAAGAAGAGGCGGCGGACGATTCCTGTCAGGGAAGCACTGAGACGGCCAGCCCGTCCCGTCAGGTTTCGCAAGCGACCTCTCTCTACAAGGCCTCTTGTGTACCCCACATGGGACTACTCTTGAACTCCGCCGCGGCCGAGCGGGACGTCCTCGTGGTGCAGTAGCCTTGAAGAAGTGGCGCGTCAGTGGTAGGATCGGTTTGCATGTGCAAAGCATTTGCAATTGCGCTACTGCAAGAAGGGGGCGGACGACAATGACGCTCGATCAGCTCGCGTGTGGGGACGCGGCACAGATTGCCTCCATTGACGGAGGCCTCGGAATTCGTCGCCGCCTTGAGGCGCTGGGCATCTACCCAGGCGACCGAGTGAAAATGATCCAGGTGAGCGCGTTCCGCGGCCCGGTCTTGGTGGAGGCAGGGGGGAGGAGGCTCGCTATCGGGCGAGGCGTGGCGAGGCGTGTCTTGGTGCACGCCCCAGCCGCCGCAGGACGCGGGGAGGAGGGATGATGTCCGCGCAGGCGGATCTCACCCGTCGCGTGCGCGCCGCCGGCACGCGGATGACACGTGAGCGGGAGCTGATTCTGCGTGTGATCGAAGGGAACCGTCACCTGGGTGCCACCGAGATCTATCAGCTAGCCAGCCAACAGAACCCCAGACTAAACCTGTCGACGGTCTACCGGACCATGGCCCTCTTGCGGAAGATGGGGCTCATTGACGCCTCCTCGTTAGGCGAAGACCACGACCACTACGAAGCGCACGGAGATGCGCACCACCACGCTGTTTGTCTGGGATGCGGTCAGGTTCTGGAGATACCCACTGAGCAGTGGGTTGCCGATCTTGCGAGCCGAGAGCGCTTTCGGGTCACGTCCGCCAGGGTCGAACTCCTTGGGTACTGCGCCGCCTGTCAAGCACGCGTCCTCAAGGCCTCTGATGGACCGCGAAAAGGCAAGCCGAGGTGAGCGAAACCAACGAGAGACCCCCTCGCCGCTCCTCAGGCGGAGGCATGGCCAACCTGGCTCAGAAGCCGGCGTCTGCACTCCCAGCCGAGCGCAGAACCGCCGCCCGGCGCCCCATTTGCGCTAGGGACAAGTGCTCGTGACTCGCGTCGCCCTGGTCGGTCAGCCGAATTGCGGCAAGAGCACGATCTTCAACCATCTGGTCGGCTACAAGGCGACGACGTCGAACTTCCCAGGGACGACCGTCGAGTACCTGTCAAGCGAGGCCTGGATTGCCGGGAGGCACGTCGAAGTCGTCGACCTCCCCGGGACCTACTCTCTCCTCTCCGCGGACGCGGCGGAGGCCGTGACGCGCGACTACCTCCTCCGCGGCGGGGTGGGTTCCATCCTGAACGTCATCGACGCCTCCCTTCTTTCGCGTAGCCTCGAACTCACCCTCCAGCTCCTCGAGACTGGGATTCCCCTCGTCGTCTGCCTGAACATGGAGGACGAGGCAAAGCGGAAGGGGATGACAATCCGGACCGATGACCTCTCTCGTCGGCTGGGCGTCCCGGTGGTCAGCGCGGTCGCCGTACGCGGGGTCGGCGTCAAGGAGGCAGCCTCTCTCGCCCTTGAGGCCGCCGAGAGGGGAGCCTCCCCCCCGCCTCCTGTCTACGGCCCTGATGTGGAGGGCGCGATCGCCACGATCGCTTTCGAGGTCGAGCGCTCCGCGATGGCGTCGCGACGGTCCCGGCTCACTGCGACGAGGCTCCTCGAGGGGGACTTGGCCATGGGAGCGGAAGCAGACCGGGAGAACCGAGGCCTCACTCGGGCTGTGGAAGAGGCCGAGGCCAAGCTCCGCATGTGTCGTGGACGGAGCGGAGACGAGGTTCTCTCCGCCGAGCGCCACCACACCGCGATGGCGCTCTCTGAGGCCGTTTCCACTCTCGGAACGCCGAGGGTCGGCCTGCGTGACCGGCTAGACACAGTCGTCATGCACCCTGTGATGGGATACCTCGTCTTCCTTGGGGTCCTGTACGCTTTCTTCACCTTCGTCTTCCAGGTGGGGGGTCTCGTCGAGCGCCCTGTCCTCTCCCTGTTCGACCGCGCCGTTGGTGCCCTGGCGAGCGTGCTGCCCCAGGGCACGCGCGCCTTCACCGTGCTCAGGGGACTGATCCAAGGAATTGCCGGAGCGACCGGGCTTGCCCTTCCCTACCTTGTCCCGTTCCTCCTCGGGCTCGCTCTTCTCGAGGACGTGGGGTACCTGCCGCGCGTCGGCTACCTGCTTGATGGGTTGATGCACCGAATCGGCCTCCATGGGAAGTCGGTGATCCCATTCATCCTCGGCTACGGGTGCAGCGTCCCCGCCGTGATGGCAACACGCATCCTCGAGTCACCACGTGACCGGTTCATCACCGCGGCTCTCGCAATAATGGTCCCCTGCGTTGCCCGCACGACCGTTGTCTTCGGGCTGGTCGCTTTCTTCCTCGGCCCCCTCCTCGCCGTCGTCATCTACCTCGTGAACCTCGTCGTGATCGCGCTGGCGGGCAAGGTACTCACTCGCCTCTGGCCTCAGGTGACACCGGGGCTCATCCTAGAGATCCCTCCGTACAGAGTCCCGTCGCCACGGGCAGTGGCAGGGAAGGTCTGGCTCCGGGTGCGCGAGTTCCTCCTCTTCGCCTGGCCGCTCCTCATCGGGGGGAGTGTCGTCCTCGCCCTCCTCGAGTACGCACACGTCGACCGCTACCTTAATCTCGCTCTGGCTCCGGTGACGTGGCCGCTCGGTCTACCTGCGGCCCTCGGTGTCCCGCTCGTGTTCGGGGTCCTCCGCAAGGAGCTCTCCCTGCTCATGGTCTTTCAGGCCCTGGGGACGACAGACGTGCGCGCCGTGCTGTCGCCAGGGCAGATCCTCACCTTCACCCTCTTCCTCTTGTTCTACGTCCCCTGCCTGGCCACGATCGCTGTCCTATGGCGTGAGTTCGGGAGGAGAAAGACCTTCCTCCTTGTCCTCGGCACGACCGGCATCGCCCTCCTCGTCGGTCTTCTCGTCCGAGGGATAGCGGCGCTCGCCAGCTGAGCGGAGTCCACAGCTGACTCGGTCAGTGGTCGCAGACGTTCTGCCCCGTGGCGAGTGTGCCCCCAAGGTAGGCCGCGGCGACTGCCTCAGGAGTCTCCGATGGGGCGCCCACCACTACGGCGATTCCCCGCTCGGCGAACAACGCCTGCGCCCTCCCTCCCATCCCTCCGGCGATGATCACCGTCACTCCCCTCTCGGCGAGCCAGCGCGGGAGGAGTCCCACCTCGTGAGGCGGAGCATTCACCTGGTCGACCTTGACGAGCTTGCGGGTCTTCTCGTCAACGTCGATGAGTGAGAAGACCTCGCAGTGACCAAAGTGCGGCGAGAGCCGCCCTCCTGAGACCGGTACAGCTATCCTCATTTGGACCTCCTTTCTTCGATGTCCTCCCCACGTGATGGCCGCTCGGGCAAGGCGAGGAGAGGCGCGATCACGCGCTCCATGGCGTGCCCAGTTTCCGTCCGTCCGTAGTGATATGAGAATGGGACGCCGTCATCGCCAGCCCTGGTCAGCGCCGCATCGAGTGGGATCCGTCCCAGGAAGGGCACTCCCGTCTCCAGGGCCATCCTCTCCCCTCCGCCGCTCCCGAAGACGGGGGTCACCGTTCCGCAGGCCGGACAGACAAACCCGCTCATGTTCTCCACAACGCCCAGCACCGACAGGTGGAGGTCCTGACAGAAACGGATCGATCGACGCACGTTGGCGGTGGCCACATCCTGCGGCGTGGTGACGATCACCGCGCCATCCGCGTCATCGACGAGCTGGCAGACCGAGAGCGGCTCGTCCCCGGTGCCCGGAGGGGAGTCGATGACGAGATAGTCGAGGTCGCCCCACTCCACGTCCCTCAGAAACTGCTCGATCACACGTGCCTTCATCGGCCCCCGCCAGATGACGGCGTCGTTAGGATCGGAGAGAAGGAACCCAATCGACATCACCTTCAACCCCGCCTTGACGACAGGAAGGATGGCACCGTCCCGAACCTCAACGTTCGCACCCTCCAGCTTGAGCATCCTCGGCACGCTCGGCCCGTGCAGGTCCACGTCCAGGAGCCCGACCCGCTTCCCGGCGAGCAAGAGCGACACAGCCAGGTTCACCGCGATGGTGCTCTTGCCGACACCACCCTTTCCCGAGAGGACGAGCACCTTGTGTTGAATGTGACCAAGGCGGCGCTTGAGCGCCTGCTGCTCCTCCGACTCGTGCGGTCCCTCTCCCGGCCGGGCGGTTTGGGCGCCGTGGTTATCCCTCTCACGGCTTTGTGAAGAAGCCTCGGCCTCCGTTTTCTCTTCTCTGGGAGCGTGGCGGCGGCTGTAGTCCACCACCGCCTCTTTGAGCGTGTTCGCCGCAAGGAGCGCGCAGTGGTGCGATTCCTCTGGCAGCCCTCCCACGGCGCCGAGGACATCCTCCTGCCCGATGCGCATCGTCTCCTCGAGCGTCCTGTTCTCCGCGAGCCGCGCACACGCGCTCCCGGCCAAGGTGGAGTGCCCGCAACCATCTGTAGTAAACGTGGTCCGGACGATGCGTTCATGCTCCACGTGGAGCCAGAACTCCATCGTGTCGCCGCAGGGACCTGTGACGCGAGCGTTGCCGCTCGCACCCCGGAGCGGGCCGAAGTTCGCGGGCACGACCCGCACATCCGTCAAAGAGCCATCTTGCATAGGTTCTCCCATACTCGCCTAATAGCGCCTGCCGCCGGGCCGTCATCAAACTCGACGACGGGTTTGGCGTTCACCTGCGCCTGCGTCACCGAACGGTCGTAGGGAATCCTTCCCACGATGGCGGCTCCGGCGTCGGCAGCATCCTGCTCGATACGCTCGGTCATCCTTACGTTGATGTCCCACTTGTTCACGCAGACCGCCGTCGGGATGGCGAAGTGCCGCGCCAGGTCCAGCACCCGTGCCAAATCGTGCTCACCCGAGAGCGTCGGCTCCGTGACCGCCAACACGAGAGATGCTCCGGTCACGGAGGCGATCACGGGACACCCGATACCGGGCGGCCCGTCGACAAGGAGGAAGGATTTGCCCTGCTCCAGGGCGATCCGTCTTGCCTCCTTGCGGACGGCGCTTACTAGCTTTCCCGAGTTCTCGGCGGCGATGCCGAGACGGGCGTGAACCATAGGGCCGAAGCGCGTCCTCGAGACGTACCACTCGCCGCCGACGCGCTCGGGGAAATCAATGGCTCCAGCCGGGCAGAACCGGACACACACGCCGCAGCCCTCGCAAGCAAAGGGATCCATGGAGAACGTGGTTTTCCCCGTCCCCTGGCTATCCTTCTTCACCGCGTCGAACCGGCAATGAGCGAGGCACGCACCGCAGCGGACGCAGTCCGCCCCACGGATGATGGCCTCGTGGCCGCTCCGGAACTCCTCGCGGCGCTCCACTTCTGGAGCGAGGACAAGGTGCAGGTCGGCTGCGTCCACGTCGCAGTCGGCGAGCACCGGGTCCCGCGCGAGCGCGGCGAACGAGGCGACGAGGCTCGTCTTGCCCGTCCCACCCTTGCCACTGATGACGACAAGTTCCTTCACGCCGATCACATCCCTCAAGGTATCTCTATCCCTGCACTCCGGCGTGAGGAAATGGGTCTAGCTCCTCCCTGACGAGTTGGCCGAAAGCCACTGACCAGAGGTCGATCCTCACCCCGCCTCACGGCGTCTCGACGGGACGCCCTCCTTTCGGAACGGCCTGAACCGGCGGCCGCAGACGTCGCAGCGGTACTCAAACTTCGGCATGAGCCTCCCCCCGATCTCTCGGCAGCTCTGGCGCGACTCTCGCCAAGAGGTCTATGAAGACCTGCCGCATTTCAGGGATCGCCTCGAGGATCGTTTCCCCGCGGGAGTAGGCCTCGGCGATCCGGCGGTCTTCGGGGATCTCGAGCAAGACTGGGATCCCCTCCCGATGGCAGTACTCCGCAACGCGGTCATCGCCGGAGTCAGCGCGGTTGATGATCACGCCGAAGGGAATCCCAAGCTGGCGGACGGTCTCCACCGCGAGCTTGAGGTCGTGCAGGCCGAAGGGAGTCGGCTCGGTGACAAGCAGGACATTGTCGCTCCCCCTCATGGCGGCCACGACTGGACAGGAGGTCCCAGGCGGGCAGTCGATGATGTTGAGGTTCTCGGGGGAGGCGTGGCGTTTGACAGCACGGATGATCGGGGGGGACATCGGATGACCGATGTTCAGCCGCCCCTGCACGATCTCGACACCCTTGCCCACCCCGGCTTCGACGACGCCGATCTCCCGCGCGACTTCCTTGATCGCTCCCGTGGGGCATACCTGGGCACACCCCCCGCAACCGTGGCAGAGTTCCGGGAAGACCAATGGCGCTGTCCTGAGCACGACGATGGCGTGGAATTCACATATCCGGCCGCACTCTCCGCAGGCATTGCACTTCGCCTCATCGACGAACGGGACGGGCAGGCTGACTGCCTCCCGCGCGTGGATGCTCGGCTTGAGGAAGATGTGGCAGTTCGGCTCCTCAACGTCACAGTCGAGAAGACGCACGGGCTTTGGGGAACAAAGCGCAAGGTTGACGGCGACCGTCGTCTTCCCAGTGCCTCCCTTACCCGAAGCGACAGCGAGGATCAAGCTCCCCTCCCGGTCCCCCTTGTGGGCTCAAACCGAAGGGCGCCCCTGCCGCCAGGGACAAGCCGGAAGAGGCTGTCACCCGTCACCGTGTGCAGGAGGGACGCTTCCTCCAGGTGGTGATCCGCCACCGCGAGCACCCCGTGCTGCCTGAGCACACGTCGGATCTCCGCCAGGGTTGGGCCGGGCTCTCGAATCTCGTGCAGCACGTCGAAGAGGAGCGCGATGTCCACGCTCTCGTCCGGCACTCGAGATAATTCATGGCCGTGGATGACCTGGAGATGGCTAACCCCAAGCCGGTTGGCCGCGCGTCCCACCCGGCGGATGGCGAGTGGGTGGATGTCCACCGCGTAGACGCTGCCTTCCGGGCCGACCAGGCCGGCCGCGGCGAGCGAGAAGCTGCCTGGCCCGCAGCCTAAGTCCAAGACATCCATTCCTGGACGCACTCCGACTTGTCGGAGGATCCAGTCCGGCGGTCGGAGCAGATCTCGCAGTCGGTACTCCAGCGCCATCAGTCGGAAACCCAAGTTGCTCAACACCCTGGTCTCCCCGACGGGTTGCCGACTTCTCCGCTGTACCCCCGTCTCCCCCGTCTCCGAGCGCTCTCCTCGTCTACGGCATCCTGCCAGCCGTTCCGCGTCCCCTCAATGCAGTCGAACTTCGCCGTGTAGGGCTTGAGATCTAGGAGGGGAGTGCCATCTAGCACATCCAGGCCGTCCACATAGAGCACGCGGCCGTCCCGACGTAACAACTCGACGACGCTCAGGCCGATGGGGTTCGGTCGACACGGGGCGCGCGTAGCAAAGACCCCTCTGTCGACGTCCTCGAGAAAGGGCCGGACGACCAGTTTCTGGGGACCGGCTCTGTGCATGTGGTAGATGAGGTAGACGTGCGAGAAGCCTTCCAGGCCACTCAGGCCGTCCTCAAGCTCCGGGACCAGCTCCACCCATCCCTTACAGCCCTTTGCGTAGGCTGGCTGGATAGGCGTTCTCTCTGCAGCGACGTGCTCGCTGCGGATGACGCCGATGGGTTCATAGGTGACGTGGTTCCCACTCATGCCCAATGCCCATCCACGTCCGGGGATTTGACCTCGGCAAGCTGGCCGGCACGGTACCGCTCAAGGGCCGTGACCACCGTGGAGGCATCCGTCGTGAATACCCTGATCCCAGCTGCAGCCAGAACGCGAAAGGCCTTGGGGCCGCAATGTCCTGTCACGACGCTCTTCGCCCCGGATCGGACTACGGTCTCCGCTGCCTGAATCCCCGCTCCCTGGGTCGCGGTGAGGCCTTGGTGGTTGTCGACCACCTCGAATGTGCCCGTATCCAAGTCATAGAGGAGGAATCCTGGCGCCCGGCCGAAGCGGCTCTCGAGCGCCGCGGCCAGGTTTTCTCCCGATGTACTAAACGCAACCTTCATCTTGGCTCCTTTCTCGACGGAACCCCGCGACTCATCTGGGGCACTTCTTCAGGCACATGAACCAGTCGAGACAACGCACGTCTTCGTGGGGTTTCTCCATCCGCTCCTTAGCAACGCCGCAAGAGCCTGGCGGGGGCACGATCACATCGTCGCCCGGCTGCCAGTTCGCTGGCGTTGCCACCTTGTGCTGGTCGGAAAGCTGCATCGCCACCAGCAGTCGCTTGATCTCAGCCATGTTGCGCCCGTTGCTGAGTGGGTAGTACAGCATGGCCCTCACTATCGCCTCCGGGTCGATGATGAACACCGCCCGGACGGCCTGTGTGGTGCTTGCGGACGGCTGGAGCATGCCGAAGGCTCTGGAGACGTCCATGGTCAGGTCGCTGATGACCGGGAAGGTCACCTCGACCCCCTTCATGTTCTTGTACTCGATTCTCTCCCTGATGGTCCGTAGCCAGGCGATGTGACTGTACGTGCTGTCAATCGATAGGCCCAGCAGCTTGCAGTTCAGGCTCTCGAACTCGGGCTGCATAGATGCAAAGGTCATGAGCTCGGTCGTGCAGACCGGCGTGAAGTCCGCCGGATGGGAGAAGAAAACCACCCACTTGCCTTTGAAGTCGTCCGGGAAGCTGATCGGCCCCTGCGTGCTCTCCGCCTTGAAAGAGGGAGCTCTTTCTCCGATCAGCGGCAGTCTCGTTGCTTGTTCCATCGCTGCTCTCCCTTGTACTGAGACAGACTGGGCGGGGCGACCTTTTCGGCCAAGGGGTCGATTTCGGTCGCCCCGCGGTCTTCAAGTCTACCGGGCGTTCCCCGCACCACCTTCGACCTCGGCGAGACGCTTCTTGATGAAGTCCAGATCCGACTGCAGGACTTCCTCTTGGGCCCTAAGGGCTTGCTTCTCCGCTTCGGGGTCAAGCTTCGGATACGGGGCGGCGTGCGCGCCGAAGCGCATCCAGCCCGGCAGTCCGGTGGCATAGAACCGGTTCCGCCGACCTCGGCCAGCACCGAAACCACGGCTCCAACCGACGCCCCTTCCGTATCCCTGCCCAAAACCTCCACTCACATAGCCGGGTGCCGCGAAACCAGCGCAGTAGCCCGCTGCGCGCCCTGTCATCGGGCCCATTCCCATCGGTCCCGTCTGATCGCCTCTTGGCATGTCAAACCTCCTGTGTACCTGATAACTCCCTGATCAGCCTCGTCCCGCACTTCATGCAGACCTGCTCCTGGCAGGGCTGGCCTTGGAGGTGCGGCTCGCGGTGGCCGCAGTTCGGACACACGCACACACCGCCTGGACCTGCCTTCGCCGGTCCGCCCTTCCGTCCTCTGCCACCACCTCGCGGCACTTCCGTCCTAGATCCTTTCGTCATGCCGACCACCTTCCCGCCACGTTTCCATTTCACACGCCCTGGGCACGGTCAATCCGCCTCTGCCGGACCCGGGCCGCCTCGCGCCACAACGGCCAACAGAAGACCAGCGTGGCGCGACTCCTCCATCCTCTCGCCGCGGCGCTGCTCTCGGCGGGCATCACTCCCTCGTTCTCTTCCCACATCCGTGCCCATGTCGACCATGCCCGCGAACCTGATCCGGTCTCGCCATCCCGGGCTGAGAGTGGATGACTGGCCCCCCTTCCAGTCGGAGGGCCTTGCCACTCGTGAGGGCGTGTGCCACCTTCCACCGCGCAGACTCGACAATCCTGGCGAACGTCGCCCGGGAGACACCCATCTCCCGCGCTCCCTGCTCTTGGTACAGCCCCTCAAGATCGGCGAGCCGCAATGCCTCCAGTTCGTCCAAAGCCAGTGCCACTTCTTCCAGCTCGCGCAAGGGAACCCCTGCCGGCTTGAAGTAGGTCACGCCAGGTACGAACGCAATCCGCCGATTACAGAAGGGCCTTGGCATCGTCGTTTCCTCCTACCCGAGGGTAATGAGTATATGCTCATTTCGTCACGCTGTCAAGCCCGAGGAGAGCCACGCAGTTGATCGCGCGCATCTCAGCGGACAGGAAGACCGCGAGAAGCACGAGAAGCGCGAGTTCCCCCAGCAACGTCAAGCTCACGCGTGCTGGGAAACGGCGGTGGCGGTGAGATGGTTCGCAAGAACCAGACTACGCATTGCGCATTGGGAGAATCCTTCTCCTATCTTGCGTTCCAGAGCTCGCGGTACTCGAGACTCTCACTTAACGGTGCCATTGAGCCTGTCAGGCGTCGCCTGCAATGGCTTGTTCGACCGGTTGATGCTTCTCGAAACAGGAATGAGGACGGCTTTCCCATCCAAGTCCTTAACGAAACGGACCGGACACCGGAGGTCGACTGGTTGGCCAGTTCCAGAGGATTGTCTTTCTCGTCGCATCGCACCATGATTCCTTGCGGGGTGGGAATGCCGTAGGCTCCTAGCTCCGAAGGGAGGGCGCGATGCAAAGACAGGTCTTCGGTAGGGTGTTTTCTGTCTTCGTGGCTCTGTGCCTTCTTTCCGTCTCTCTTCTGTCCAGCTGCAAAAGGCATGCGGTGGGCGAGCAGGTGCGCGTCGCGGTCACGACATCGATCGTCTGCGACGTCGTCCGAGAGGTCGGGGGGGACGACGTCACCGTGACGATGCTCTTTCCGTTCGGCGCGGACCCGCACACCTTTGAGCCGACCCCGATGGAGATGGCTGCTCTGTTCGGCACTCAGACGGTCTTTGTGAATGGAGGCGGCCTAGAGGCCTTCATCGATCCGTTGCTTGAGTCCGTGGGTGTGCCGATCGTCTCGGTCTCTGACGGGATCTCCCTCCGTACGTTTGCGCCCGGCAGTGACGAACAGGGGACAGACCCGCACGTCTGGTTTGACCCGGCGAACCTCATTATCTGGGCGGAGAACATCGCACGGACGCTCGCCCGTCTCGATCCAGAACACGAGGATGGATACGTCTCGCGAGCTTTGCGCTACGAACAGACCCTGCGGGATTTGGATGCCTGGATCGCGAGCGAAGTAGCGACGATCCCACAAGAGAGCCGCACCCTCGTCACCGATCACGAGGACTTCGCCTACTTCGCTTCCCGCTACGGCTTTGAACTCGTGGGCGCGGTGATCCCCAGCTCGAGCACACTGGTGGAACCCTCGGCGCAGGGACTCGCGACTCTCGAGGCGGCGATCCGCGACCGCGGTGTCCGCGCCGTCTTCGCCGGGACGACGGTCAACCCAATCCTGGCAGAGCAGGTGGCAAAGGACACGGGGATCCGAATCGAGTTCTTGTACACGGGGGCGCTCACTGCCCCCGGTGGACCGGCGTCGACATACCTCGAGCTCATGCGCTACGACGTTCAGACGATCATCCGCGCGCTGACAGCGGGACCATGAGCACGCTACCAGGACAAGTTCTGGATATGGTGACGTCTTGTACCCCCTACGGGACTACTCTTGAACTTCGTGCCAGGCTAGCAGCCCGTTGATCTACGCCACTTCGCCGGCGTTGGCGAATGCACGTGTGAGGTCAACCGTAGATCGCGGGGCTCGAAGCAGGTGGAAGGTCCGGACCAGTGTCCACAGAAGGGCACTAACCCCAGCCTGTGAAGCGGCGGCGATGCGCGCGATCGCCCGTGTGCGTACCGACAGCGACTCCGCCAGACCGCGGGGAGTCCCTCGACCGAACAAGCTCCGCATGACCAACCCAAGGTTCGCCGCGCTCGCCTGCAACAGGTAGCGTTTGCTCACGTTCTCTCGGCCGCGCAACCGCGTCCGCCGCGCCCCTCCCGTTTCACAGATGTGGGCAAACGTCCGTTCGAGCAGCTCACCACGCTTGCGCTGAAGACCCCGTCCCTTCTTCCGCTTCACCCGGGCGCGGTCCCCGTAGAACGCGACGGCCGTGTCCCGGCCGCCTTTGTCCGTCCACCGCCGCTTGCCCGCCTGTCGACGTTCGGGGAGGTACGTGCGGTAGCCCTTCTCTTTCAGTTGCCGCAGCAGCACCGCTTTGTTGTACCCCTTGTCGGCGACCACGGCTCGCTCTGCGTTCGTCGCTTCCCCGGACACCGCAGCACCCGACGTCACGTCGCCGTCGGTGTCATCGTCTTCCTCCTCCTGGCGGCCAGCGTTGCGGACACCCCGGAGGTTCCCTTCCGCTACGTGGAGCGTCTCGTGCAGCGTTTCCGTGTCCGAGCGGTCCGCCGGGTGCACCGCAACACCCACCAGGGCCCCGGTCTTCAAGTCCACCACGTGCTCCGACTTGTACGCCAGTCGCGTCCGTCCGTCCTTGAGTTTGGCAATCCGCGCCTCAGCATCCGTCGCCGACTCCCACTCCTCGTTCGAGGTTCGCTTCCCCGCCCGGCTCCGATCGAACCGCCGTGCCTCCTCCTCCGTCGGGTTCTCCATCCCGCTCTGTTCCGCTAACCGCTGGACGAACTGCGGGTAGCTCTCCTTCGTGTCCCGCCGTACGATTGCCTTCATCGACGCATCGGCGCGGGGGAACGTCGAATCCACTCCGCTCACCCGTCCGCGCAGCAGACCCTTCCGCTCGACGATCTCCAGGATCAACACAAACGCCTGCTGGTGAACCTCCACCGGCAACCGCATGCGCATTCGCGACAGCGTCGAGTGATCGGGTACCCGCTCCGTCAGTTCCAGTCCCAGGAAGTCACGCAGCGACAGCGAGTCGGCGCAGCGCCACTCGATGCCGCGCTCCGACTCGATCCCCTCGAAGTACCCGATCAGGTGCATGCGGAAGTACACCCCTGGCGCGATCGACCGGCGCCCCGGCGTGTGGTCCGCATCGAAGTACGGTGCGCACAGTGCTTCGACCTTTCGGTCAAACCCGGCCTTGCGAAGCAGCTCATTGAGCTTCTCGTAGAACCGGTGCCCTGCTCCCCGCTGGATATCGTCCCGGGCAATCCACATCGACCCTTGACTCGCTTCGCGCCGTCCCATCGACATCGGCAGCTCCCCCCCCTTGTTCGCAACACACTACCAGGGGCGGCGCAGGAAGTGAAAATCAACAGGCTGCTAGCAGACTGAGCGGACTCGGATGTCTTCCATCGTTAGGTGTGCTTGACTGCCTGGGCTCAACTCGGCCCTTTCACTGGGGCGGGGCACCCAACGGTACCATTGAGCCTGTCAAGCGTCGCCTACAATGGCTTGTTCGACCGGTAGCTGTCTCTCGGAACAGGGAATGCAGACGGCTTTCCCATCCAAGTCCTTGATGCGCGATTCCATCACGGCCTCCCCACAGAAAGCGCAAGGTACGGATTTCCTGATCCTGGCCGGTTCAGGCTCCGGGACAGAGACGGGGGTCACAGACAGAATGCTCTCCCGGGGTGCAGACAGAACCCACTCAAGAAAGGCTTGTCGATCGTCTCGGATACCGGCTGATACGCCATTGCCGTGGAACACAACGCGAACTCCCCTCCGTGTGGATCGGGAATAGATGGTGTAGACCTGTTTCCCGTAGTCGCGAAAGACGAGGTTCCCCTTTCCGAATGTACACCCCGTGAGGCACTGCAACGCGTCCACACCGCAGGCATCATTCTCGACGATTGAGACAAGTTCCTCGTCTTCTGCACGCACGGATTCAAGCGCCTCGAGACCCGCGGATGCCATCCGATATCCGATGGCAAGACCGGGGCAGTCATGTCCGTGGAACCGTACGATATCGGCATATGTCATGGCGTCGCCCTCTGTGGTTGGGGTCGGACACTGATTGGTTGCGAGCGTGCGTTGTGGCGCACCGGTCTCTGCCCGACGCAATAGTACCTTGCCGCCTTCGCGTTCTTCTTCTATGCCACCACATTCAGGCTCCCATGTGACACTCGCCATGGCCGTGCCCGTGGTGTGCGCACGCAGTGTCGGGCGTTGCCAGCCGCAACGTTCCGGCCTTGAAGGCCGTCACCACAGCCTCCACTGCTGGCTGCTCTGACAGGTAGACGCGGACGCCCGCTGCCTGCAGCTTGTTGAGTGCGCCCGCACCGATGGCACCGACCACCACATCATCTACTCCTTCGCCAGCGAGGCTCGCGAGCGGGTGACAAGCGCCATGGCTGTGGTGGCAGTCTCGGTTAGGGATGACGCGGCAAGCCCCCGTGTCTTGGTTGACGATCGCGAAGAATGGCGCAGACCCGAAGTGCTCGCTCACTGGGCTTTGCAGTCCCTTGTCCTCCATCACTGGAATGCCGATGTTCATCTTCGTCTCTCCCTTTTCGGGTGCTCCACGCACCCAGCTTACGTGATCCCGTCGGTCGCCCTCCGCCCGCGTCTGGAGTGACTCGCCGGACCGAGAACGGGACCTGCCCTGTCCGTGCTCACCGGGTCGCAATCCCTGCGACAGCGTGGGCACTCACACGCGTCGGTCCACTCTCGTCCACATCGCGAGCAGCGAAATGGACCCTTGTCGTCCATGCAAACGGATCCCCCTTCGATCCTGAGGCCTTTCGCGCTGACCAGGGCCTCGGCGATCTTCCGGTGTGCGGAGTCGATGATCCGGCTGAACGTAGGTCGAGAAACCCCCATCCTCTCGGCGGCGCGTTCCTGGTAAAGCTCTTCCAGATCAGCCAGGCGCACCGCTTCAAACTCGTCGAGAGTGAGAACAACATGATCCAGCTCGTGTGCCTGGGCTGGAATCGGCCCGAACGCCGCCACGACGGGCATTTTGGCGATTCTCCGACAACATGTTGGTCTGGCCACACCCGCACCTCGGAAGGAATTATACACTTATGTCCATAACTCTCCACCCGGTTGCGGCATCAGTCTCGCGCCGAGCGGATGCGATGCCAAGAAGTCAACTCTTGACACCGCGAGGTGCAGGCTTCAATCTTGGCGAAGACCACTTCGCGTCTGATCGTCCGGCGGCCACTTCGCGTGAGATCTAAGGAGACAGGGCATGGTGGACCTTCTCATGGTCCTGTTCATGGTGGGAGTCGTTGTCTTTCTGTTCGTGAGAATCCACCTGGCGTCCGTTGCCGGAAGGAAGGATCCTGAAGGTGACTCACGGAGGCGCACAGCGATGACGGAAGAGATTCGTCCCGATCTTGGTAAGGCCACGGCCGCAGAGGCACTGGCGGTTCTGAAGACGGACGTGAGCGTTGGCCTTAGTGACGCTGAAGTCCGGAGCAGGCTTGGCGAGTCCGGGCACAATGAAGTCCCCGAGAGGAAGACCAACCCAGCGCTCAGGTTCATCCGGAAGTTCTGGGGACTCACGGCATGGATGCTCGAAGCGATCATCGTCCTTTCGTGGTTCCTGCACAGATACCCGGACCTGTACATCGTGACGGCGCTTCTCGTCTTGAACGCCATCGTTAGCTTCAGTCAGGAACAGAGAGCTTCCAGAGCGGTCGACCTGCTGAGGAAGAAGCTCCAGGTGCAGGCGCGGGTACTGCGGGATGGCGCTTGGAGAGCCGTCGAGGCAAAGGACCTTGTCCCAGGGGACGTCATCAGGGTCAGACCGGGAGACTTCGTGCCCGCAGACGCAAAGGTCGCGACTGGGGAGCTAGAGGTCGATCAGTCGATGCTGACAGGGGAGTCACTGACCGCGGAGAGGAAGATGGATGACGTCCTGTACTCAGGCTCCGTCATTCGCAGCGGCGAGGCCACCGCGGTGGTCATTCTCACAGGCGTCAAGACGTACTTCGGCCGGACGGCCGAGCTGGTGCAGATTGCGCGGCCGAAACTTCACATTGAGGCAATGGTCACGCAGGTCGTGCGATGGTTGCTGGTGATTGTGGCGGTGCTCTTGGCCGTGACACTGGCGGCGTCAGCACTCCGGGGTGTCCCGCTCTTGCAGACTCTCCCCTTGGCTTTGGTGCTGCTCATGTCCGCCATACCGGTGGCGCTGCCTGTGATGTTCACCGTCACGATGGCCGTTGGGTCGATGGAACTAGCGCGAAAGGGGGCCCTGGTGACCCGACTGAGTGCAACTGAGGACGCTGCTTCCATGGACGTCCTCTGTGTGGACAAGACGGGGACGATCACCATGAACAAGCTCACGGTTGCTCAGATTCTGCCGGTGGCCCCGTTCACGGAACAAGAGGTCCTCTTGCAGGGAGCTCTCGCCTCTCAGGAGGCGAACCAAGATCCAATCGATCTGGCTTTCATCGAGGCAGCCCAACGCGCGGGGGCCCGTGATACCTCATTCGCCACCAAGAGCTTCGCCCCCTTCGATGCGAGCACTCGACGCACAGAGGCGGTGGTAGAGAAGGACGGGACTGAGTTCCGTGTGATGAAGGGTGCCGTCAGAGTCGTCGCACAGGCTTGCGGAATGTCGGAAGAGGCCATCGGCGAGCTTGAGGCCCAGACGAGCGAGATCGCCCAGAAAGGTCACCGAGTCCTCGCCGTGGCACGCTCGGAGGGAAGCAACCTGCCTCAACTCCTCGGGCTGGTGAGCCTGTACGATGCTCTCCGGCCAGATTCGCGCCAGCTAGTGCAGGAGCTCCAGGGACTCGGTGTATCCGTGAAGATGCTGACCGGCGATGCTCTGCCTATTGCGAGGGAAGTCGCCGCGGCCGTGGGTATCGGCGGGAACATCAACCGAGTATCAGACCTGGATCAGCTGGCCAAGGTGGACCAGATTCGTGCGGGGCAGTTGGCAGAGACTAGCGATGGATTCGCCGAGATCTACCCAGAGGGCAAGTACACGGTAGTGAAGAGTCTCCAGAAGAGCGGGCACGTTGTTGGCATGACGGGCGACGGGGTGAACGACGCTCCGGCTTTGAGGCAAGCAGAAGTAGGCATCGCTGTCTCGAGCGCCGCAGACGTGGCAAAAGGCGCTGCCAGTGTAGTCCTGACCGATGAAGGCATGTCCAGCATTGTCCACCTGGTCAAGAACGGAAGAATGATCTACCAGCGGATCGTCACGTGGATCATCAACAAGATCAGCCGCACGATCTTCAAAGCGGGTTTTGTCGTGGTCGCGTATCTTGTCACGGGCAAGTACGTGATCTCTGCGTTTGGCATGGTTCTCGTCGTGTTCATGACTGACTTCGGGAAGATCTCCCTGTCCACGGATAACGTCCGCTGGTCGAAGGAGCCAGAGCGATGGAACGTGCGAAGCCTGGGGAACGTAGCCGTGATTCTTGGTCTGCTGATGATTCCCGAGGCACTGGGACTCCTGTTCATCGGGATGAGCGTCTTCCACCTGGGGGCGAACGATTTGGCACTCCAGACTTTCTCCTTCGAGATCCTGTTCTACTTCGCCATCTTCTCCTTGTTTGCTGTTCGGGAGAGGGGGCGTTTCTGGCATTCGATGCCGAGCAAGATGCTGCTGGGTGTACTTGGGGCTGAGGGCATCATCACCGCGGTCGTGGCGACAGTCGGAGTCCCTGGTCTGTCGCCTGTCTCTTTCGAGCAGACTCTCTGTGCAATCGCCTACAGCTTCGTCTTTGCACTGGTCATCAACGACTGGGTGAAGCACGAACTCGTGAAGCGGCTGGGTCTGCGATGGTGAGGCCTCGGGAATGTGTCTGAAGCCACGCGCCCCTGACCATGCCTACGGAGAGGTTCCGAATGTGCAAAGGAGGCATTTGCCGATGACAAAAGCCAGATTCAACGCTATCGTCGACATCGCGTTGTTTCCGATCCTGCTACTGTCCATATTCTCAGGAGTCATCGCGTGGAAGGTGTTGCCGAGTGGTAGTGAGGGAGGCGGTGGACGAGGGGTTGGTCACGAGCTCTTCCTTGGTCTCGTGCGTGGGGAGTGGAGAAGCCTACATGCCTACGCGAGTCTCGTCCTGGCAGGGCTCGTACTTCTGCATCTCGCGCTCCACTGGCGTTGGATCCTCTGCATCCCGCGCATGTTCGCCCGCTTGCCTGATGCGGAGACTTGCACTGCGGAAGTCGTCGACCCACAGCAGGACCGCGGCCCAGAGAACTCCTGAGAGGTGGACGAAAGAGGAGTGGACGAGAGCAGTGTCGAACCGCGAAATGCAGTTTGGATAATCTCCTCGTGCGCGAGGTGCAGTCGCACGGGCACGTGGGCGGGTTGCCGGGACTCAAGAGGAGAGCAGTGACATCTCTGGGACGCGGCCGGGCAGACGTCAGTGGCGGCAATAGCCTTCTCTACGATATTACAGCGTGCCTATTGGGAGTGGAGGACGATCTTAGAACTCTGCCGCCTCGGTTGATGGAAGCGATCGCGGCACTTTCAGCGTTCTGAGGCAGCGAGCCGCAGAGAGCTGTGTTGGGCCAGTTCAAGGAAGTACCGACGACAGAAGGGGCTCGTTCCCCCCATCAGAGGACAGTGTTGAACAGGTAGCCGACGAAGACGATCCCGAGGCCGACAACGCCCGCAAAGGCCACGATGAGCGGCATCTTCAGAACCTTCCGCAGGATGATCATCTCGGGCAGTGACAGCCCGATGACCGCCATCATGAACGCCAGCACCGTGCCGAGCGCCGCGCCCTTGCTGAGGAGTGCCTGCACCACGGGGATGATGCCGGCCGCGTTGGAGTACATCGGAATGCCGATCACCACGGCAAGAGGAACGGACCACCACGCCCCCTTGCCCATGATGGAAGCCATGAAGTTCTCCGGGACGTAACCATGGATGGCAGAACCGACAGCAATTCCGGCCAGCACGTAGGGCCACACCTTCCCGACGATGTCCTTCATGGCTTCAAGGCCGAAGCGAACACGACTAGCCCACGTCAGCGAACCCTCGTCCGTTGCGTGCCCGTTGCCCGCGGCCTGGTGGCGAACCCAGCCTTCAATCCAGCGCTCAAGCCTCAGGCGCCCAACGACCCAGCCCGCCACAATGGCAATGACCAAACCCGTTCCCATATACAGCGCCGCCACCTTCCAGCCGAAGAGACCGAAGAGGAGTACAAGCGCGACCTCGTTGATCATCGGTGCCGCGATGAGGAACGAGAACGTCACGCCGAGCGGCACCCCGGTACTGACAAAGCCGATGAAGAGCGGCACGGCGGAGCAGGAGCAGAACGGCGTCACCACCCCGAGTAGAGCGGCCAGCACGTTGCCCACTGTCTCGCGTTTCCCGGCGAGGATGCGGCGCGTTCGCTCCGGGGTGAAGAAGGTTCGCACGATCCCCACGGCGAAGACGACCAAGGTCAAGAGCATGAGGACCTTGGGAGCCTCATAGACAAGGAAAGCAACCGCCGAGGCCAGGCGGGTCCCCGCGGTCATCCCGAGCAGCGAGTAGGTGAACCACGTGGAGAACGCCTCAAGGTACACATACACGAAGTACCAAGCTGCGGCCCCCAAGAGTACGAGAGCCGCGCGCGACGCAAAGCGCCACCGCGGTGACGCGGGAGCGCGGCCAGGACCCGTAGGGGATGAGGCCGCGTCGTCTCCAGGCCTCATTGCACGGCCTCCTGCTCTCGGACCAATTCAGAAAGCTCTTCTAGGACGCGCAGAATCGCGGGATCCGCGAGGCTCCACATCACACGCGCTCCGTCGCGCCTGGATGAGACGAGGCCGGCCCGCTCAAGAACCGCCAAGTGCCGAGATACGACGGACTGATCGAGGCCAAGCTCGGGCGCGAACTCGCACCCGCAGCGCTCTCGATCTGCCAGCATCCACAGCATCCGCTCCCGCACGGGAAGTGCTAGCGCTTTCCCGATCCGCGTCAGCGCGGTCGCTTGCCTCATCTTGAGACTCTT
>Ga0315278_10000599_pt1 | contig 31936 bp, 33 predicted proteins | sample YL17G06_0_MG_FD_203880 | JGI IMG/M metagenome (GOLD analysis project Ga0315278, IMG submission 203880) | Sediment microbial communities from Yellowstone Lake, YNP, Wyoming, USA - YL17G06_0 | ecosystem: Environmental > Aquatic > Freshwater > Lake > Sediment | place: USA: Wyoming | collected... | reverse complement strand
GCTCGATCCGGCACCACACGCGGCGCACGGTACCGCCTGCGCCCCCGGCTGGTAGGATAGCCCGCCCATGCCCACCGGACTCGTCGCGAGCTTCGGCCACGCGCTGCGCGGACTCGTCGAGGTCACCTCCCGCGAGCGGAACATGAAGATCCACGTGCTGGCCGGCACGGGGGTCGGTCTCGCCGGCGCCGAGCTCCTGCTGCCGCTGGCGGCTCGCCTGGCGCTCGTGCTGGCCGTGGTGCTGGTGGTCGCCGCCGAGATGGGAAACAGCGCGCTCGAGGCCCTCGTCGACCTGCACACGAAGGAGTTCCGCGAGGAGGCACGGCGCGTGAAGGACGCCGCGGCCGGGGGCGTGCTCGTGCTGGCGCTGGGTGCAGTGCTCGTGGCCCTCGCGGTGGCCGCGGGAAACCTCGACCTGGTCCAGACCGCGCTCCACCGGCGGGGCGTGCACCTCGTGCTGGCCGCCGGCGCCCTGCTGCTCCAGGGGTTCCTCCTCTTCGGCCGGAGCCGCTCCGGCCTCCTCGACGGCATCGCCATCGCCGTGGGGGCGGTCCTGGTGAGCTTCCTCGGGTTCAACGGCCAGAGCGGCGCCCTGTCGCTCACCGCGGCGTTGCTCTTCGCACTCTCGGCCGCGTCGTCGGCCTTCTCGCGGGCCGCGAACAGGGCATGAACCTCCGGCGGCTCCTCCCCCTGCTCCTCGCGCTCGCCGCTCCGCTCTTCGCCCCGGTCGCGGCCGAGGACCTCCCGACCTACGGCGTCTCCCCGCTGCTCCCGCCCGAGCACTGGGCCGTCCGCGCCGCCGCGCGCCTCGACGGTGTGGGGCTCGTCACCGGATACCTGCCCGCCAACCAGGCCGCGCCCATGTACATGGTCTGGGCCGCGCTCGACGAGGGCGCCCGCCGCGCCGAGAAGGAGCGTCCGGCCATGGCCGCGCTGGCCCGGGGCTGGAAGGAGAAGTTCCAGCAGGAGTGGGGCGGCATCGACGAGAAGGGGTTGCTTCGCTTCCTGGGCGGGCAGGCATCGGCCGGATACCAGTACGACGGGGTCACGCCCGCGCCCGCGGACGTTCCGCCCGCCGCCTGGTCGCTCACCCCGCCCAAGGACTCGACGCCGTTCCTGGCCGCCGAGGTCGCCGGGGCGCTGTCCGAGTACCTGGCGCTGCTCGTGGCGCCCCTGGGCACGGCCTGGCAGGTGAAGTGGGGCGGCGAGCTCGTGACCGGCATCGGCCCGGTGTCGCTCTCCGCCGGGCGCGCCCCCGGCCAGACCGGATTCGCCTCCCCCGGCGGCAGCGTGGTGCTCGGCGGCGAGGCGCTGCGCGACCGCGTGGCCTTCCAGATCTACCGGCCGGTGGACATCTACATCGGTCTCCTCACCTTCGACCTGTCGCTCTCGCGGCTCGGTTCGCCCCACCACGCCGCCGACACCTTGCTCTGGGAGTGGTCGCTCCAGGTCCAGCCGGTGCCGCGCCTCACCTTCGCGCTGCAGAGCGGGATCATGATGGGCGGGGCCACCTGGGAGCAGCTCACCGGCAGCCCGTTCACCGTGAACGACTTCCTCCACGCCATCACCTACAGTGGAAACGGCAGCGAGAACAACGTCTTCTCGATATCCGGCCGGTGGCGGTTGCCCAGCGAGGACTGGGTTCCACTCACCGTTTATCTCGACTGGGGCGGCGACGACAACGGCGGGGCCTGGCTGCAGGCGCCCGGGATCGACGCCGGCATCTTCATCCCCTCGCTGCCCTTTGCCCCAGAGGTCTCGGTCGGGCTCGAGGCAAGCTTCTTCGGGGAGACGTGCAAGGAAAGGAGCGGGAGCGCCTTCTGCCGCTCTCCGGGCTTCCCGCTCGACTGGTACACGCACCCCTACAGCTGGACCGTGGGCGACCCGCCGCTGGGACACCGCATGGGCGGCAACGGCCGCGAGCTCTTCCTCTACGCCGCGGCCGACCTCCTCGATGCGAGGCTGCTGATCCGCGGAGACGCCTTCGTGCGCGACCGCTTCTCCGGGAACCTCTACGCGCCGTACACCGGCTCGAGCGGAGGATTCGACCTGCAGGCCACCTGGCGGGTCGGTATCGGCGAGGTGGGCGTGAACGGCCGGCTCGAGGCCGGCAAGGGCTGGACCGCCGGCGGCGCCGGGGCTCGCGTGGCGATCTTCTTCTAGCGAACCGCCAGCCGGAGACGCTTCACCCGCTCGAATTGCTTCAGATTCCGCGCGAGCAGTGCCCCGTCGTTGGCGATGCAGATCGCCGCGATCGTGCAGTCGGCCATCCCGATCGGCTGCCCCTGGCTCTCGACCTGCTGGCGCACCTCGGCGCCGATCCGCGCCTTTTCCGGACCGGATCCACTTCGCCCGCTGCGCCGTCGTCGTCCACCAGATGCTCAACCGCATATGCCCCGGACCTGTTCAGTCGCTCCTGACAGCGCCAGCCCTGGCTTCGCATGGCCCTGCCCGGTCCACGCGGACCTGCGCTTGACGAATGGTGCCATTAATGACACCATCCGGGCGATGGGCAAGGGCATCCAGGACCTCCTTGCCGAGATGCGAAGCAATCCCGCGGGGGCTCGCTTCGCCGACGCCTGCCGGGTGGCGACCCACCACTTCGGACCTCCCAGATCGAAGGGATCGAGCCATCACGTCTGGAAGATGCCCTGGCCCGGCGACCCACGCGTCAACCTTCAGCCGGGCGACGGCGGGAAAGCGAAACCGTACCAGGTTCGGCAGCTGGTCCAGGCAATCGACAGGCTCCAGCAGGAGACGAAGCCATGAAGGTGCACGACATCGCTGAGAAGTACGCCTACCGGGTCGTCTGGTCGGAGGAAGACGGAGAGTACGTCGGCCTCTGCGCCGAGATGCCGAGCCTGAGCTGGCTCGAGAAGTCGCAGGACGCGGCACTTCGGGGCATCGTCGAGGCTGCGAAGGACGTGGTCCGCGACATGGCGAAGACGCGCGAGCAGGCTCCCGAACCCCTGGCCACCCGCAAGTTCAGCGGCCAGTTCAAGGTCCGCATCCCGCCCCGCGTGCACCGCCAGCTCGCCCTCGAGGCCGCGGAGGAGCACGTCTCCCTGAACCGCCTCGTCGCTGCGAAGCTGACCCACGGCTGACCCCGGGCTACCCCCCCGACCCGTTCACGCCCGCGGTCGGCCCGCCGGCCCGCTGTTCCCGCCTCGCCAGCTCCAGGTCGCCCTCCATCATGATCTTCACCAGCTCGGCGAAGCTCGTCCGCGCCTTCCACCCCAGCGCCTTCGTCGCCTTCGACGGGTCGCCCAGCAGGTAGTCCACCTCGGTGGGCCGGTAGTACCGCGGGTCGATCTCCACGAAGTCCTGGTATTCCAGCCCCACCTGGCCGAAGGCCCGCTCGCACAGCTCCCGCACCGAGTGGGCCACTCCCGTCGCGATGACGAAGTCGTCCGGCTCCGGCTGCTGCACCATGAGCCACATGGCCTCGACGTAGTCCTTCGCGTAGCCCCAGTCGCGCTTCGCCTCCAGGTTGCCGAGGTAGAGCTTCTTCTGCAGCCCGAGCTTGATCCGGGACGCCGCGCGCGTGACCTTCCGGGTGACGAAGGTCTCTCCGCGACGTGGACTTTCGTGGTTGAAAAGTATGCCGTTCGACACGTGCATCCCGTAGGACTCGCGATAGTTCACCGAGATCCAGAACGAGTAGACCTTCGCGCACCCGTAGGGACTCCGCGGGTAGAACGGGGTCTTCTCGCTCTGCGGCGGCGGCGACGCGCCGAACATCTCCGAGGAAGAGGCCTGGTAGATGCGCGTCTGGTCGAGGCCGGTGTCGCGCACCGCCTCGAGGAGCCGCACGGTGCCGAGGCCGGTGACCTCCCCCGTGTACTCGGGCACGTCGAAGGAGACCCGCACGTGGCTCTGCGCGCCCAGGTTGTAGATCTCGGTGGGTCGAACGTGGCGCAGGATGGCGTTCATCGACGAGGCGTCGTTGAGGTCGCCGTAGTGCAGGAACAGCCGCGTCCCCGGCAGGTGCGGGTCCCGGTAGATGTGGTCCACCCGGCCGGTGTTGAAGGTGGAGGCCCGCCGGATGACGCCGTGGACCTCGTAGCCCTTCTCGAGGAGCAATTCGGCCAGGTAGCTGCCGTCCTGCCCGGTGATGCCGGTGATGAGCGCCTTCTTCATGGTGTGCGGTTCCTCTCGTACCAGGCCACCGTCTCGGCGAGCCCTTCCTCGAAGGGGATGCGGGCCTTCCAGCCGAACTCGCGGAGCGCCCGCGACGTATCGAGCATGCGGCGGGGCTGGCCATTGGGCTTCGTCGTGTCCCAGACGATGTCGCCCTGGAAGCGACACAGCCGCGCCACAAGCGGAACGAGGTCGCGGATCCGAATCTCGAACCCCGCGCCCAGGTTCACCGGGTCGCTCTTGTCGTAGCGCTCGGACGCCGCCACGATCCCCTCGGCCGCGTCGCGCGCGTGCAGGAACTCGCGCGAGGCCGACCCGTCTCCCCACACGACGACGTTCTTGCCGCCCAGCTCCCGCGCCTCGATGCACTTGCGGATCAGCGCCGGGATGACGTGGCTCGTGTGGAGGTCGAAGTTGTCCTTCGGTCCGTAGAGGTTCACCGGGAAGAGGACGCAGGAGTCGAAACCGTACTGCTCCCGGTAGGCCTGCGACTGCACGAGCAGCATCTTCTTGGCGAGGCCGTACGGGGCGTTCGTCTCCTCCGGGTACCCGTTCCAGATGTCCTCTTCGCGAAAGGGGACCGGGCAGAACTTGGGGTAGGCGCAGATGGTGCCGAGCGCGACCAGCTTCTTCACGCCCGCGTGGCGCGCCGCCTCGATGAGCTGAACGCCCATCATGAGGTTGTCGTAGAAGAACTTGCCCGGATTGTCCCGGTTGGCGCCGATGCCGCCGACGCGGGCGGCCAGGTGCAGGACGACGGTGGGGCGGGCGTCGCGGAGGAGCCGCCTCACGGCGTCCATCTCGACGAGGTCGTAGTCCTTCGACCTCGGGACGACGATCTCCGTGGCCCCCCGCCGGCGAAGCTCGTCGAGCACGTAACCGCCCAGGAATCCCGCGCCCCCGGTGACGACCGCGCGCTCGGAAGGCCAGTGGATGGCGGGCATCCGCGGACCTTAGCCCGAGGCAATGGACTACGGAAGGGGATCCGCGCTAGTGACTTCGTCCATGCCATCCGCACGGAAGGGGATCATCCTGGCCGGAGGGTCGGGGACCCGCCTCTACCCGGCCACGCTGTCGGTGTCGAAGCAGCTGCTCCCCATCTACGACAAGCCGATGATCTACTACCCGATGTCGGCCCTCATGCTGGCCGGCATCCGCGAGATCCTGGTCATCTCCACGCCGCAGGACACCCCGCGCTTCCAGCAGCTGCTCGGCGACGGGAGCGCCTGGGGCATGCGCATCGAGTACACGGTCCAGCCCAGCCCCGACGGCCTCGCCCAGGCCTTCCTCCTGGGTGCCGACTTCGTGCGCGGCGGTCCATCGGCGCTGGTGCTCGGCGACAACATCTTCTACGGCCACGACTTCAACCACCTGCTCAGGAGCGCCGACGCTCGCCGCCAGGGGGCCACGGTCTTCGCCTACGCCGTCACCGATCCCGAGCGCTACGGCGTGGTCGAGTTCGACGCGAAGCAGCGCGCGGTCTCCATCGAGGAGAAGCCGCAGAAGCCCAAGTCGCGCTACGCCGTCACCGGCCTCTACTTCTACGACGAGCGGGTGGTCGACTACGCACGGAGCGTGAAGCCGTCGGCGCGCGGCGAGCTCGAGATCACCGACTTGAACCGCATCTACCTGGAAGCCGGGACGCTCGAGGTCGAGATCATGGGGCGCGGCTACGCCTGGCTCGACACCGGCACCCACGAGTCGCTGCTCGAGGCCGGCCAGTTCATCTCCACCATCGAGAAGCGGCAAGGGCTCAAGATCGCCTGCCCGGAGGAGGTGGCATGGCGCCAGGGCTGGATCGACGACGCCCAGCTGGCCGATCGCGCCAAGGCGCTCGGCAAGTCGAGCTACGGCGCGTACCTGCGCGGGCTGCTCGAGCAGAGGGTGTTCTGATGAAGATCACCCCCACCAGCATCCCCGACGTCCGGGTCCTCGAGCCCCAGGTCTTCGGCGACGCCCGCGGCTTCTTCTTCGAGAGCTACAACCAGCAGAAGCTGGAGGCCGCCCTCGGGCGCTCCATGGGCTTCGTGCAGGACAACCACAGCCGGTCGGGGCGAGGCGTGCTGCGCGGGCTTCACTACCAGTTGCCGTTCGCCCAGGGGAAGCTGGTGCGGGCGGTCCACGGCGAGATCCTCGACGTGGCGGTCGACATCCGGCGGGGCTCGCCCACCTTCGGCAGGTGGGAGTCGAGCCTGCTCTCCGCCGAGAACAAGCGGCAGCTCTGGGTGCCCGAAGGCTTCGCCCACGGCTTCCTGGTGCTCTCCGACGCTGCCGAGGTGCTCTACAAGACCACCGAGTACTATCATCCGGAGCACGAGCAGTGCATTCGCTGGGACGACCCGGCGATCGGCATCACCTGGCCGCTCCAGGGTGCGATGCCGCTCGTGTCGGCGAAGGACGCCGCCGGGAAGCCGCTCGCCGCGGCCCGGGTGTTCGAACAGGGAGACCTCTCGCGATGAACGTGCTCGTCACCGGCGGCAGCGGCTTCATCGGCTCGAACCTGGTCCGGTTGCTGCTGGCCGAGCGGCCAGGCTGGCGCATCGTCAACCTCGACAAGCTCACCTACGCCGGCAACGCCGAGAACCTGGCCGACCTGGAGGGCTACTCCGCCTACCGCTTCGTGCGCGGCGACATCTGCAACGGGGAGCTCATCGCCGAGCTCTTCCGCACCGAGCGGATCGACGCGGTGATGCACCTCGCCGCCGAGAGCCACGTCGACCGCTCCATCCTGGCCCCCTCGATCTTCATCGACACGAACGTGAGGGGGACGCAGGTGCTGCTGGAGGCGTCGCGCGAGTTCGGGGTGAAGCGCTTCCTGCACGTCTCCACCGACGAGGTCTACGGATCGCTCGGGCCCACCGGCCTCTTCACCGAGCAGACGCCACTCGACCCGTCCTCGCCCTACTCGGCGTCGAAGGCCTCGAGCGATCTCCTGGCGCTCGCCTACGCGCGCACCTTCCAGCTGCCCGTGGTGGTGACCCGCTGCTCCAACAACTACGGCCCGTACCAGTTCCCGGAGAAGCTCATTCCGCTCATGATCGCCAACGCCGTCCGCGACCGCCCGCTGCCGGTCTACGGCGACGGGATGAACGTGCGCGACTGGATCCACGTGGAGGACCACGGCCGGGGATTGCTCGCCGCGCTGGAGAAAGGGGAGGACGGGGAGGTCTACAACTTCGGGGCGTCGTCGGAACGGCACAACATCGACATCGTGAAGCAGGTGCTCCGGCTGGTGGGCAAGCCCGAGTCGCTCATCCAGTACGTGAAGGACCGGCTCGGCCACGACCGTCGCTACGCCATCGACTCGTCGAAGGCCCAGGCGAAGCTGGGCTGGGCGCCGCGCCACCGGTTCGAGGATGCGCTCTCGGCGACCGTGCGCTGGTACGTCGAGAACCGCCCCTGGTGGGAGCGGATCATCTCCGGCGAGTACCTCAAGTACTACGAGAAGCAGTACGGGGGGGGGTAGCACCCGTGCGCGTCGTCGTCACCGGGGCGAACGGGATGCTGGGCGGGGAGGCGGTAGCGCAGCTCGCCGGTCGCCACGAGGTGCTGGCCCTGGGGTTCGGGCCCGGGCGGCCGCCGGCGCCCGACCGAACGTATCGCTGGCTCGAGGCCGACCTCGGGGACGGCCGTTCCGTGGAGAGCGCGCTGCTCGAGTTCGGCGCGCAGGCGGTGCTCCACGCCGGAGCGGTGACCGACGTGGACGGATGCGAGCGGGAGCCGGACGCGGCCTGGCGGGTGAACACCGGGGGAGCCCAGCAAGTGGCGCGCGCTTGCCGCACCCTGGGTGCGCGCCTCGTGGCGATATCCACCGACTACGTCTTCGACGGCGCCTCGGGACCCTACGGCGAGGACGACCTTCCCAACGCCCGCGGCGTCTACGCCCAGAGCAAGCTCGCCGGCGAGTGGGTGGCGCTGTCGGTCGCGCCCGATTGCGCGGTGGCGCGGGTCGCGGTCGTCTACAGCGGCCGGGCCACGGCCCGCCCCACCTTCGCGACACAGGTGGTCGAGAAGCTCACCCGGGGCGAGGTGGTGAAGGCCTTCGACGACCAGTTCACCTCGACGACACTGGCGGCGAGCGGCGCGGCCATGTGCCTGGAACTGCTCCTCGAGCACCGCTATCGAGGCCTGCTCCACGTGAGCGACGAGACCGTGATGGACCGGGTGGACTTTGCAAAGAGGGTGGCCAGGCGGTTCGGTCTCACGGGCGAGATCGTGCCGGTGAAGACGGCGGACGTGAAGTTGCTGGCGCCCAGGCCGCTGCGGGGCGGACTGCGGGTGGAGCGGGCGGCGGGGATGCTGCGGAACCGACCGCTCACGATCGACGCCGCCCTGGACCGCTTCCACGAGGAGTGGGCGCGACGTACCTCGCCATGACGTGCTAGAAAAGCCCGATGCGTCGGTCTTCATCCCCTTTTCGGCGAGCCCTGGCGCTCTTTCTCTGCGCCCAGCCCGTGCTGTGGATGAACAACGTGGCGCTGGCGCAGGTGGTCGAGGCGCAGGCGGCCGGGTCGAGGGCCGCGCCCCAGCCGTTCGACCAGCAGCGGACCCAGGATCGGGTCGTTCAACAGCAGGCCCCGAGCCAGCCGGTAGACGAACCGCTCGACCCCGAGCGGTACATCCTGGGCCCGGGCGACGTGCTGGAACTCCGTTTCTGGGGCATTGAGAACTTCCGTCTCCGCGTCACGGTGGACCTGGAAGGGCGCGCCTTCGTGGCCAAGGTCGGGTACCTGACCCTGAAGGGAAAGACCCTGGCCGAGGCCCAGCAGATGATGCGCGCGTCGGTCGCGCGGTTCTTTCCGAAGCTCGATTTCGGCCTGACCCTGGTCGAGCCGCGGACCTTCATCGTGCAGGTGGTGGACGACGTGGCCACGCCAGGCCCCCAGCCGGCCAAGGCGCTCGACCGGGTTTCCACAGTCATTGCCCGGGCTGGCGGCCTGGGCCCCAACGGCTCCCAACGCCGCATCGAGATCCAGCGGCGCGACGGAACCTTGCTGCGCGCCGACCTGCTCCTTTACACGCTCACCGGCGACGTGAAGCACAACCCCTTCGTGTTAGACGGAGACGTGGTGCGGGTGCCGTTCCAGACGCTGGTAGCCACCGTCGGTGGCGCGGTCAACCGCGCTGGCAGTTACGAACTGGTCGGCAAGGCAGACCTGGCGGAACTTATGGAACTCGCCGGGGGGCTCGCGCCGGGCGCGACCCGGGAACTCCCCGTCACGGTCATTCGGCGTGTGCCGGAGGAGAAGCTGAAGCGGTTCTCGTTCGAATTCCCACCGGGCGGGCAGCTTCCGTCGATCCCGATCTCGAGCGAAGACAGCGTCTGGATCCCGGCCTTCTCCGAGTTGCAGCAGTCGGTAACCATCACGGGGGCGCTCGCCGGGGTCGCGGCCACGAAGGTCACTGCCAGCACTGCTACGAGGGCGTCAGACGGCGGCGCCGCCGGGGCGGCATCCGGTGCCGTGGCGAGTGACGAGGCCTCGGCTACCCGGCGCTTGCCCTTTGCGCAGGGGGACACCGTTCGTTCCATTCTCGAGAGGGTAGGGGGTCCGGGGCCTCTCGCGGACTTGAAGGGCTCCTTCATCCTCCGCAAAGACAAGGTGGTTCCGATCGATCTCTACGCGCTCGTCATGCTCCGGGACTTCACGGCGGACCGGGCGGTCGAACTGGGGGACACCATCGTCCTGCCCTTCAGGCGGCAGAACATCCTGATCGAGGGTGCCGTGTTCAGGCCGGGTCCGTACCCCTACAACCCCACGTTCGGGGTCGAGCAGTACCTCGCGCTGGCAGGTGGCCTGAACCGGTTCGCCACGAGCGTGGACGACGTCTATCTCGTCACGCCAACGGGTCAGATGAAGGAATTCTCGCCCGACCTGAAGGTAGAGCCGGGTGCGTCGCTCGTCGTGCCGGAGCGTAACTTCTCGCGAAGCGAGGTGGTCGGCCTCATCCTGGCGGGCGCGGGCCTCCTCCTCAGCGCCGCGGCCATCTTCGTCACCTTGCGCAAGTGAGCGGAGCGATGACACCTGCCATCGACCTGTCCTTCCTTCGCGACCGCGGCTCGCGGCGGCGGGTAGCGACCATCACGATGGTCTTCGCCGTTCTCGGTGGCGTCCTCGGGTTTGCCTCCCCTAAGTGGTACCAGTCGGTCGTCACGGTGGTGCCAGCCAGGTCACAGAAGTCGGGTGGCATGTTGAGCTTGCTCGGCGGCGACCTCGGCGCGCTGGCCGGGAGCGTCGACAGCTCGCTGGGGGGTGGAGCGGACGCCGCACGGATCGCCGCCGTCCTGCAAGGCACCGCCGTCACCGACGCGGTGATCGAGAAGTTCGATCTGCGGGCCCGGTACGGGATGAAATCACAGGAGGATGCGCGCGACACCGTCTGGAGGCATTGCAGCGTCAGGACCCAGCCCAAGCCCAACACGGTGCAGCTCACCTGCGAGGACAAGGACCCGCGATTCGTGCAGGAGATGGTCGCCTACTTCGCCGGTTACGGGAACGAGGTTTTCCGGCGCGTGAACGTCAGCTCTGCGTCGGAGGAGGCGAGGTACCTAGAGAAACGGGTCGCCGAGTTGCAGCAGCAGGCGGACGAGACCGCCGCGCGGATGCGCGAGTTCCAGGAGCGGCACAAGATCGTCGACCTCGACAGCCAGGCCCGGGCGGTGGTGTCCTCGGTGGCCGCGCTCAATACGCAGCGCCGCTCCAAGCAGATGGAGCTTGAGTACGCGCGCACCTTCTCCGCACCCGACGAGGCGGGGATGCGACAGCTCGAATCCCAGCTCTCGGTCGTGGACGAGAACCTGCGCGATCTGGAGAGGCCTCGCGAGTCGGCCAGGGCCCGGGAGCCGCAGGGCCGGCCCGCTCGGGAGCTGCAGTCGGGAATGTTCCCCACGGCGCTGGCAGTTCCGAAACTTCGCGCCGAGTACGAGAAGCTCTTCCGGGACCGGAAGCTCGCAGAGGCCACCCTGGTCCTCACGCTGGACCGCTTGGAGGGAGCCAAGGCGGCGGAGGCGCGAGACGTGTCGACCTTCGTGGTGCTCGATCCACCGACGCTTCCCACGCGAAAGTCGCGGCCCAGCCGTGCCGGGTACGTCCTCGGGGGAGCCTTCCTGGGGTTTGTCGCGTCCATGGCCTTCTCGTGGTGGAGAGCCCGGAAGACGGCGAGTCCCGTCGCGAGCTGAGCGACCCTTTGACGGGATCGGATTTTGCCGCAGCAGGTTTCCGCTGGGTGGAGGGCAAAGGAATCCGGGTACTCGAGTTGCAGCCGGGCTGGGGTGTCTCGCCTGTCGGGCACCAAAGGCGTGGCGAACCAGATAGCAGGCGAAGCGAAGCTGCCGGAGATCATGAATCAGGCTGGATGCTGGGAGAGGGTCCTCGGTTTACTGCACCGCCAGGAGCCGCCGGGCGGCTAGCCCCAGCAGGCCGCGCAGGGACGGCGTGAAGAATCGCCGGAAGAACTCGTCGGCCTGCTCGTCCTGCCGGACCTCGACCGGGTGGACGAGCGGAAAGTCGAGGGAGCCCGCCGGCTGGTCGTGAAGGGGCCCCTTCTGGACCGGGTGCGTCGCCCCAACCCCGGCGCCGATGTTGCGGACGAGGTTCACGTTGGGGGTGGCGACGAGGCCGCCTCGACGCAGGATGGCAAATAGCCACTGGTAGTCCCAGGTGTCGAGGCGGCCTGCGTGCGTGAGGTCGAACCAGTGCCGCCAGCCCGAGGCCGCCACCCGGCCGCCGAAGACGTCCCGGGGCCAGCGCCCCTCTCGGAGCAACGGCCACTCCGCCATGTCGACATCGTAGTGGCGCCAGGCGCGTCTCCAGGACGCCCACCCCCACACGTGCATGTACCGGGAGAAGTGGTAGCTTGCGGTGCCGCGCGGGCGCCCGAACTGAAAGTTGCAGCCCGTCACCCCCATGACGCGCTCGTCTTCGCGATAGCGCTCCAGGAGGGCGTCGCAGAACGCGAAGAAGCTCTCGCCAGGGATGCAATCATCCTCGAGGATGATCGCCTCTTCTACGCGGCCGAACACCCAGTCGATGCCCGAGGACATCCGCCGCTTGCATCCCAGGTTCGTCGCCGAGAACTCCTGTTCCACGGCGCACGGCCAATCGACCTGCTCGACGATGCTGCGCACCTTGGCGCACGCCTCCGCCTCGCCGGGTCGGTCGGCGCGCGGCCCGTCGGCCACGACGAAGAGCCGAGGCGGCCGTGCCGCCCGCACCGCCTCGAAAAGCCGGGCGGTCATGTCCGGCCGGTTGAAGACCATGATCGCCAGCGGGGTCCGGACTTTCATCCAAGCAGTCCACGGAGGGAGAGGGAGCGCAACTGCATGAAGAACAGCGGCCGGGTCCTCGCCCACACCAAGTTCGAGAGCCATGCCGACCAGGCCTGCGACACGAGCGTGGCGATGGCCGCCCCGACTCCGCCGTATCGAGGGATCATGACGAGATTCAGGGCGACGTTCGCCAGGGCCGCACTTCCGGTCCGGTAGAGCGTTAGACGGGTGAGCCCTTCGTTGAGGTACCAGGTCTCCCCGACCACGCCCCAGAACACGAAGATGCTGGTCCAGACGTGGATGGACAGGACCGTCCCTGCGCCGGCGTACCTGTCGCCGAAGACAAGCTGGATCAGCTGGGAGGCGAAAAGACTGGTGGAGATGGCCACGGTGAGCGCGATCACGGCCATCAGGGAGAACAGGCGACGGAGTCGGTCGAGATACCTGGACTCGTCGGCTTCTTTTGAGCGCACCAGGGCTGGAAAGACGGAACTGGTGAGCGCCACGGGCAAGAAGTACCATACCTCCGAGAGCCGCAGGGCCGCCGAGTAGAGCCCCAACTGCCGCGCCCCTCCGCCGGGCAAATGCTCCAGCATCACCTGGTCGATGCGCGTGTAGATCACGATCGCCAGGCCCGACAGGAGGAGGGGCGCGCCCGCCGCCAGTAGCATCCGCACGTCGCCGCGTGTGGCCCCGGCGACGGTCAAGCGGCGCCCCGCGAACCGGTAGGCCGCGAGGAGGAAGGCCGCTCCGAGCGCGGCTCCGAGCGGCTCGACCGCCACGAAGGCGATGAGCGAGGCCCCCTTCAATAGCAGGCCCACCTTGACAGCCGATGTCAGGAAGAAGGCGATGTTTCGCGCCCAGACGGTCGGCCTCGCGTTCGTCTCGGCCTGGAACCAGAGGTCCACAACGTCCGCCGGGCGGAAGAGAAGCGTGGCCGCGTAGACGGCAATGAGTTGTAGCGTTGCAGTGTCCCCCGCGTGCATCGCGAAGGCTGTGGCGGCCAAGGCGGCGAGGACGACGGGGATGCCGACGAGTCGGATCACTGCCGCGGCTCCGAGGATCGCGCCCGCCCGGTCCGGCTCTCTCGCGAGAACCCGGATCGCCACGGTGTCGGTGCCGGCGGCGACCGCGGTTCCGAACAGCGTCACGAACGCGATGACATAGTTGAACTGCCCGAACCGATCCGGGCCGAGGTACCGGGCGACCGCGACGCCCACCAGCAACCCGATGCCCAGGCGGATGACCCGGTCCACGAACAGCCAGAAGGCGCTGTGAGCGACCTTCCTGACCCCAGGGCGCCCCAGCGCGGCCCTCAAGATGGCGAGCCTCTCGCGTACAGGCGCTTCGGGGACCTTGGGCTCGAGCACGAGGGTGAACCCTACAACATCCAGCGCACCGATGCCTGCTAGAGTGGGCGCCTGGGGCCAAGGATCCCGCGTCTGGAGATCGGCAATGTGGATGGTCGTGGCGGCGTTCTTCGTTGCGATGTTCTGCATCTCCGAGTGGATGGTGCGGGACAGGATCGCGATCACAGTGACGCGCTTTTTCCTGGGGTGGTGGGCCATCTGCCTCGTGGCCTCGTCGCTTAACCCAGGGGACATGTACCCCGTCTCCGACTTCGCGTACTTCCTGCTGCTCCTGAATGTGGGGATGTTCGCGATCGGATTCATCGCGGTAGATCACGGCAGGGAACCCGTGGTCGATCGGGATGCCTACCGCTCCCTAGCGCGCAACTTCCACGACCACGTGGAGACGAGCCGACCGGTGCTTCTTGTCCTAGTCGGCCTGTCCGTGTACCTGCTGCGATACTATCTGCGATACATGGACGAGCTCGGGGCGGTCGGCCCCGGCGAGGCGAGGAGCATCCGGTACAGCCTCGGTGCCGTATTCGGCAACCCGCTCGAGATCCTGATCTACAACAACTTCGCGGAAGCCCTCGCCATCGCGCTGGTCGTCGTCCTGGCATACTCGCTGGTACTTGGCTCCATTCGGACATGGGTGTTCTTCTGGGCCCTGGTCGACCTATTTCTGTTCGCCAGCATCGGGGCCGGACGGACGCTGATCGTCCAGGGCGGGATCTTCGTCCTCTTCCTGGCCGTCATCCGGGACACCCTTCAGCCAGGGTCGCCGAAGTTGGATGTGGGTGCCGCGGCAGGGGCTGTTGCACCCGCGGCGCCCAGGAAGAACCTTCTCGTGTACGTGGTGGTCCCCATGGCAATCATGACGGTGTTCATGGTCTACCTGACCTTTGCGCGGATCTTCAGCCTCGAGATGGGACTGGATGCGCTCCAAGATGGAGAGTTGGTGGGGTTGGCGGGCGAGGCGTTCCTCGGCAACGTCTGGGTCTACTCAGTCGGGCCGTTCCGCGCCCTGGACTACGCGCTGAGTCATCCTTCCATCTTCGGGTTCCACTTCGGACGCCTCACTTTCGCGGCCGTGGACGAGATGATCGGGATCCCCATCCGCATGATCGGCTTCGACTATCCGATCATGAATCGGCAGATCGGTGCGATCATCCAGGACGAAATCATCTTCATCGGGACGAGCGATTTCAACGCGCTCTACACAAGCGTCTTGCGCTTCTACTACGACTTTGGCGTTCTCGGCGTGGCCGTGTTGTCGTTCCTATTCGGCGCGGTCCTGCGCGGCGCCGTGCAGTGGTTCCAGGCCGCTCCGTCGGCGGCCACGCTGTCGACTCTGCTGTTCCTCTTTGGCGCCTCGATACTTTCCACGCAGACCTGGCACCTGGCCAACACGGGGTCATTGGTGTTCCTCGCCGGTGCCTTCCTGGTCCAGCGCGCGGCCACGCCTCGCCAAGGCACGGTCCCGTGACGAGATGGCGACCACGGCAGAGGACGGGACGCGGCCATGCGAAGCGAGAACGAAGCTCTTGTGGCGTCATGACTCAGGGTGATTCCATCGTCGACTGGATCGCCTGCCCACAGACGCACTGCCGGAGATCGGAGCGGTTCTCCCTCAGCGGTGACTCCGGATAAAGGCGCTGATCCGGGCCGCCTGGATGCTGGTGGTCTTGCTCCCCAGGACGAAGGCTCGGGCGCGCTCCCCCTTGGCCTCGATCACGTCCGGAGGCTGCTCCAGGATCTCGACGATCCGTCGCGCCATGCCGGGCCCGGACTCATCGTCGAACCAGTAGAGGTGCTCGAAGTACTCCGCCGGGATGCCGGCCAGGCGGGTGGATGCCAGGGGCGTTCCGGAGGCCATGTACTCGAGGGTCTTGGAGGGGAAGGAGTAACGGGTGAACTCGTCGGAGGTGGGCCGGGGGTTGACGAGAAGCGTCGCGCGCTGCTCGAAGCGGAAGACCTCGTCGCGCCCGACGACTCCCCTGTAGATGATGTTGGGAGCGGTCGCGGAAACCGCGCGCAGCTCTTCCAGGTAGTCCCCGTTGCCAAAGACCCACAGGTCCACCCCGGTCAGTTCCGGGCGCAGGAACGCCTCCACCAGGGCCTTGATCCCGTACTTCCGGTGGACGGTTCCCGCGTACATCACCGTCTTGCGAGGCTCCTTCGGCTCACGCTTGACGGTAGCGAGTCCGCGCTCGTCGAACATTCCCTCCACGATGATGAAGGGCCGGTCTTTCCTGTTGATGGCCTGGTTCATCGCGCCGGCGAGGAACACGTACCCGTCGAAACGGGGCTCGACATATCGGGTCAACGGAGTGCCGAGCCAGAGGCCCAGGCGCCTTAGCGGGTTTCGAATGGTTCCATAGGTCGCCATCAGGCGCGGCAGATCCGGTACGACGGCGAAGACGGGTATCCCGAAGGCCCTCGCGATGGTCAGAGCGGGAAGCGCCGTATAGGCGGAGATGTAGCCCATGAGGATTGCCCTGTCGTCGCCGCCTCTACCGCAGAACCGGAGCGCCCGCAGGAGAATCTGGAGGAAGACCAGAACCGTCTTCAGCATGGGCAGGTTCACCAGCGGTAGATAGATGATGGACAGCGAAGGCGAGAGTTCCTCTCGCGCGTGGCGATAGAGGATGCAGGAGGACCTCGGGAACGAGGCGATGGGCGGCTCGGAAAGCGCCACGATCTCGCAGGACTCAGCGAGGCCCTTTGCCACCGCGAAATCGAAATGCTGCTGCGGCCGAACCTCGGCACGCCCCCCGTAATATCGGTTCATGGTCTCGCGGAGGACGCCGTCCGAAGCGGCCACACCGATGAAGAGCAGCTTCACGACCGCTTGACCCCTCGCCGAGTGTCGCACGCGCGGGCGACGACGACCCGATGACCGCGATCGGCGCACCACGGTGTGAAGACCGGCGCGACCGGCAGCCTCGGTCGCCCCGGATCGACAGAGGAATTCGTGGTAATCTGCCTTCCTGAATACCCTTGCGTGCGCTGCGTCCAGAGCCCCATGGCTCGAAGGGCATTGGGTTAGCACAGACCCGCCAGTGGCTCAAGGCGGGCAAGACCGGCGCAAGCAGGGATCTTCCGTGCAGGAGGTTTCCAGTGTTCGTCAGCGTCGTCATCCCAACCTTTCAGCGAAGTCAGCTGCTCCGGAGGATGCTGGAAGCCTTGCTCGCGCAGTCGGCCGACCCCTCTTCGTTCGAGGTACTGGTTTGCGACAGCCACAGCACCGACGGGACCGACGCCATGGTCGAGGAGGTGCAAAGGGCGCATGCGTCGTTGTCGCTACGCCACCTGCACGCCATCGGCAATGTGCTGAGCGAGAAGAGAAACCTTGGCCTCCGAGAGGCCGCCGGCGAGGTCGTCGTGTTCCTTGACGACGACTGCGTTCCCGCTCGAAACCTCGTCCAGCGGTATCGGGACCTCCTGGCCACCGCGCCGCCGCGCGTCGTGTTCTGCGGAGAGGTCCAGTTCCCGAGCGAGTGGGTCGCGCAAAGCAACTACGTACGATTCCGAGACGAGCGCCACTTCCGCTTTGCGGGCCCCGACGCTCCACAACCGCGTGACCTCGACTTCCGGACCATCGTCGTCATGAACATGGGCCTCAGGAAGGCCGAGGTGCTCGGCGAGGTGGGTGGATTCGACGAGCGGTTCATCGGCTACGGGTTGGAGGACCAGGAGTTCGGATGGCGGCTGCAGCGTGCCGGCTTTCGCATCGCGCCCTGTGACGCGCGCATCACCCACTTCGAGACCAGCGTGACGCTGTCCGCCTACTGCGGGAAGATCAATCGCGCGGCACGGGACGGGGGGCGGATGCTTCTCGAGCTTTCCCCTGACGCTGCCCGCTCCCTTCGCACCTTCGGTTTGGAACCGACAGCTCCACCCAGCCTGAAGTGGTCGGCGATTCGCGCACTGCTGCGATCGCCCCTGCCAGCGTTGGTCGAGAAGTTCCTCGCCCTGGTCGATCGGAAGCGGTCCCTCTACTTCCCGACGTTGTACCGGGTGGTTATGGCGCGGGCAGCTCTCGATGGCATCGAGGCACGCCCGAAAGCCCCCCTGGCCAAAGAACACGTTCGAAAGGGCTGGTACGACGATGGGGGCAGTTGATCATCCGCGACCGGGCGCGCGGGCGAGTCCCCTCGGACGCGGGGCAAGTCGTCGTGGTGCCGCTCGTGCCGACGACCCTGACGACGTGCTGTTCGACCTCGCAGGCATGAATCCCCGATGATTGCTTCCGGGGAGACCCGGCAAAGGAAGTGCGACGGGCAACTCCGCGCCCGGGCTGTACTCCGCGCCGCGGCATGCTAGAAGAGTGCCGCGTGAGGCTCGGCGGATCGCTAGGAAGGGCGGAATCGTTGCCACGGACCTGTGTCGACGTACCGGCCAATGACCTCGGACGAGCACTGCCAAGTTCCACTCCGGCGCGGCGGCAGGGATCCGTCGGCCCTCGAGAGGGGATCTCATGTTCAGCGGCGGGGTACTTCTAGTCACCGGCGGCACCGGATCCTTCGGCAATGCGGTGGTCCAGCGATTCCTCGCTACCGACATCCGCGAGATCCGGGTCTTCAGCCGCGACGAGAAGAAGCAGGACGACATGCGCGGCGCCTACCAGAGCGACAAGCTCAAGTTCTACATCGGCGACGTGCGGAGCCGGGACAGCCTCCAGGCGGCCCTCCACGGAGTGGACTTCGTCTTCCACGCCGCCGCGCTGAAGCAGGTCCCCTCCTGCGAGTTCTTCCCGGCCGAGGCGGTCCACACCAACATCCTGGGCACCGAGAACGTCCTCGCGGCGGCGGTGGCCGCCGGCGTGAAGAAGGTGATCGCGCTCAGCACCGACAAGGCCGTGTACCCGGTGAACGCCATGGGGATGTCGAAGGCGCTCATGGAGAAGGTGATGGTGGCGATGGCCCGCCAGGCCGAGACCCGCGGCCTGCTCGCCTGCGGGACGCGCTACGGCAACGTCATCGCCTCGCGGGGCTCGGTCATCCCGCTCTTCATCCAGCAGATCAAGGCGGGAAGGGCGCTCACCCTGACCGATCCGGGAATGACGCGCTTCATCATGTCGCTCGAGAACGCCGTCGACCTCGTGCTCTACGCCTTCGAGCACGCGCGTCCCGGCGACATCTTCGTGCAGAAGGCCCCGGCCTGCACGATCGGCGACCTGGCCCAGGCGCTCCTGGAGATGTTCGGCGCACGCAACGAACTGAGGGTCATCGGCACGCGACACGGCGAGAAGCGCTACGAGACCCTGCTTCACCGGGAGGAGATGGCCCGGGCCGAGGACCTGGGCGAGTACTTCCGGATCCCCGCCGACACGCGCGACCTCAACTACGACAAGTACTTCGTCGCCGGCGAGCAGGGCATCACCCAGCGCGCCGACTACGACTCCGACAGCACCCGGAGGCTGGGCGTGAAGGAGATCAAGGAACTGCTCTCCACCATCTCCTACGTCCAGAACGAGCTGAAGCGATGAGAAAGGTGCTCGTGACCGGGGCCGAAGGGTTCCTGGGAAAGAACCTGGTGGTCGCGCTCCGCCGTCTTCCGGACGTGCAGGTCCTCGCGTTCGACCGGAACGAGTCGGCCGACGACCTCGAGCGGTTCGCTGCCGAGACCGACCTCGTCTACCACGTGGCCGGCGTGAACCGGCCGGAGCGAGTGGAGGAATTCGAGGAGGGCAATGCGACCCTCACCCGCACCCTGACCGACCTCCTCGCCCGCGGCGACCGGAAGATCCCGCTCGTGCTCTCGTCGTCGACCCAGGCGGCCCAGGACAATCCTTACGGCAGGAGCAAGCTCGGCGCGGAGACCGCGGTGAGGCTCTACGGCGCCCGGACCGGCGCGCCGGCGCTCGTCTACCGACTGCCCGGCCTCTTCGGGAAGTGGAGCCGCCCCAACTACAACGCCGTCGTCTCCACCTTCTGCCACAACGTGGCCCGCGGGCTCTCCGTCACCATAAGGGATCCGGCCCATGAGGTGGAGCTGGCCTACGTCGACGACGTGGTGGCCGAGTTCCTGCGAGCCATGGATCCGTCGAGGGCGCCGCCGGCCGACCCGAGGGTGGAGCCCACTTTTCGGGTCACGCTCGGCGAGCTGGCCCGCCGGATCGAGGCGATCCGGGACATTCGCGACACGCTGACGCTCCCGGATCTCTCCGACGGGCTGACGCGCCGGCTCTACCCCACCTTCCTCTCGTACGTGCCGGAGGACGGCTTTGCCTACCAGCCGCTGGTCCGGAGCGACGCGCGCGGCAGCCTGGTCGAGCTGCTGAAGTCGCCCCCCTTCGGCCAGATCTTCGTCTCCCGGTCCAATCCGGGCGTCGTTCGCGGCCACCATTACCACGACACCAAGATCGAGAAGTTCTGCGTGGTCCAGGGGAGGGCGGCCATCTGCTTCCGCCACATCCTGGGCGGCGAGGTCCTTCGCTACGAGGTGAGCGGTGAGGAGATGAAGGTCGTCGACATCCCGCCCGGCTATACCCATTCCATCGAGAACCTCGGCGAGGGCGAGATGGTGACCCTGTTCTGGTCGAGCGAGGTCTTCGACCCGTCCCGCCCCGACACCTTTGCGGAGAAGGTCCGATGAAGAAGCTCAAGCTGATGACGGTGGTGGGGACCCGGCCGGAGATCATCCGGCTCTCGCGCGTGATCGCGGCGTGCGACCGCTACTTCGACCACGTGCTCGTCCACACCGGCCAGAACTGGGACTACACGCTGAACGAGATCTTCTTCCGGGACCTGGCCATCCGGAAGCCGGATCACTTCCTCGAGTCCCCCGGGAAGCACCTCGGGGAGACGCTCGGCAACATCATCGCGCGGTCGCATGAGCTCTTCGCTCGGGTCCGTCCCGACGCCCTGCTCATCCTCGGCGACACGAACAGCGCGCTGTGCGCCATCCCCGCCAAGCGCCTCAAGATCCCCATCTTCCACATGGAGGCCGGGAACCGCTGCTTCGACCAGAACGTGCCGGAGGAGATCAACCGGAAGATCGTCGACCACGTGAGCGACGTGAACCTTCCTTACACGGAGCACAGCCGCCGCTACCTGCTCTCGGAGGGCATCCGGAAGGAGCACGTCTTCGTCACCGGGTCTCCCATGGCGGAGGTGCTCGAGCACTACCGGCAAGGCATCGACGCGAGCGGCGTGCTCGCGAAGCTCGGGCTCCGCAAGGGTCGTTACCTCGTCGTGTCCGCCCATCGGGAGGAAAACCTCGACATCGACGCGAACCTGGACGCGCTGGTCGCTTCGCTCGACGCGGTGGCCAGGGAGTTCCGCCTCCCGGTGATCTACTCCACCCACCCACGGGCGCGGGTGCGCCTGAAGCGAAGGCACGTGAAGTTCCACAGCCTGGTGCGCAACGTGAAGCCGTTCGGGTTCTTCGACTACAACCGACTTCAGCTCGACTCCTTCTGCGTGCTTTCCGACAGCGGCACCCTGAGCGAGGAGTCGGCGATGCTGCGCTTCCCCGCGGTTCTGATCCGCACCAGCACGGAGCGGCCCGAGGTGATCGACAAGGGATCGATCATCATCGGCGGCATCGAGCCGGCCGGCGTGGTGCGGGCGGTGGGCCTGGCGCGGCGCATGTTCGACGACGAGGCGCCCCCGCCGCTTCCGGCCGACTACCGTGACACGAACGTCTCCGCCAAGATCGTGAGGATCATCGAAAGCTACACGAAGATCGTGGACCGGGTGGTCTGGCAGAAGCCGCGGGAATGAACGTCCTCTTCCTGAACGTGGCCTTCCCCGATCTGGAGGAAGGCGCGGGCCTTTACGGAGACATGGCGATCGAACTCGCGGCGCGTGGCCACTCGATGCACGTGGCGACCCTGCTGGAACGGAAGCACGGCCGCGCCACGACGCTGGCCGTGCAGCGCGGGGTGCAGGTACTGCGAGTCGCGTCCGGCGACCTATTCAACGTGGGATTTGTGCGGAAGGGACTCACCTTGCTGGCGCTGGAGGGAGACTTCCGCCGCGCCATCCGACGCACTTGGCCGTCGGTGCACTTCGACCTCGTCATCTACCCTACGCCGCCCATCACCTTCGTCGGGCTGGTGGAGGAACTGAAGCGGGAGCATGGGTGCGCGACCTACCTCATCCTGCGGGACATCTTCCCGCAGAACGCGGTGGACGTGGGTATCATGAGGAAGCGGATAGCCTACCGATACTTCCGGCGCGTGGAGCAGCGCCTCTACGCGGTATCCGATCGCATCGGCTGCATGTCGCCCGCGAACGTGGAGTGGGTGCGCCGCGACGGCGTCCCCGCAGAGAAGTTGGAACTGCTCCCGAACTGGCGGAAGGTGCGTGACCCGATTCCCGCAGGGCGCGACCTGCGCCGGGAGTGGAGGCTCGAGGGAAAGTTCCTGGCGGTGTTCGGCGGAGTGCTGGGGATCGCGCAGGAACTGGAGTTTCTCCTCGACCTAGCGCGGGATTGCAGGGATCGGAAGGACGTCGCCTTCGTGGTGGTGGGGGAGGGGAATCAGAAGGCGAAGCTCCGCGAGATCGCGGCCCATGACGGGCTCGACAACGTTCAGTTCAGGGAACGGGTCTCGTCGGGGGACTTCGGGCGACTGCTCCGGCTGGCCGACGTGGGGCTGGTGAACCTCAGCCGGCACTTCACCATCCCCAATTGCCCGTCCAAGGTGCTCGACTATTTCGAGGCCGAGTTGCCAGTCCTCGCGTCGCTCGACCGGGCGACTGACTTCGGCGCGATGCTCGACGACGCTGGCGCCGGACTGTGGTCGATCACGGGTGACCTCCCCGCCTACAGGAAGAATCTCGACCGGCTCGTCGCCGACGCGGCGCTTCGCAGGGAGATGGGGCGACGAGGGCGTGCCTACCTCGGCCAGCACTTCACCGTGGAGCGAGCCGCCGATATCATCCTCCGCTGAGAAAGTGCGGCACAGCGCCGCCAACCCTTCTTGTCGGCTGGCTTTTCGGCAAGCCAGCGGTTACAATTTTTTCCCTGAATCTCCGGAGAATCACGACATGACGCAGCGAGATTTCCTGGCGCAGATCGAAGAGCTCGTCGAGGCGCCCCCAGGCTCCCTCAAGGGCCCCGAGCCGCTGAGCGGCCTGGAGCGCTGGGACTCCCTCGCAGTCGTGGGCTTCATCGCCATGGTGGACGAGAAGCTCGAACTCACCCTGTCCGCCCAGAAGATCGCCGCCGCGAAGACGGTGAACGAGCTGGTGGCGCTGGTGGGCGGTCGCCTCAGCCTCGACGCCGCCTGACGCACCAGAAACCGGGAAACCCATGGCAGTCTCCAAGGTCTCGGGCGTGCGCCTGGCTGGCATCGCCAGCGCGGTGCCCGACCACAAGCACCACTTCTCGGAGCTCGCCGGCACCTTCGGCTCCGAGGAGGTGAAGAAGATCAGCGACAGCACCGGGGTGGTGGAGCGCTACTTGGTACCGCCGGGGATGTGCACCTCCGACCTGGCCTATGCGGCCGCGGAGAAACTGCTCGCCGAGCTTGGCTGGGAGCGGTCGACCGTGGACGCCGTCATCCTGGTCTCGCAGACCCTCGACTACGTCCTCCCGGCAACGGCCTGCACGCTTCAGCATCGACTGGGCCTGTCGAAGGGTTGCGCTGCGTTCGACGTGGGCCTGGGCTGCTCCGGTTACGTGTACGGCCTCTGGCTGGCTTCGACCCTGGTCGCTGGTGGCGGACTGCGTCGCGTGCTCCTGCTGGCCGGCGATTGCAGCAGCACCACCGCATCGCCGGAGGACCGATCCGTGGCCATGCTCTTCGGCGACGCCGCCACGGCCACTGCACTGGAGCGCGGCGACGGGCCGCCGATGACCTTCGTGCTCGGCACCGACGGGGGTGGCCGCGACCACCTCATCATCCCGGCGAGCGCCTGCAGGGTTCCCCGCACCGCAGAGACCGCGACGCGCACGGCGCGAGAAGGCGGCAACCTCCGTTCCGACCAGGAACTCTACATGAACGGGGCGGAGATCTTCACGTTCACCCTTCGTGAGGTCCCGCCACTGATGAAGGCGGTGCTGGCCGAGTCGGGGACGACCGTGGAGAGCACGGACGCCTTCGTCTTCCATCAGGCAAACAAGTTCATGCTCGACCACCTGGCCAAGCGCATGAAGCTACCGGTCGAGAAAGTGCCGGTGGTGCTGGCCCGCTACGGCAACACCAGCTCGGCGTCGATCCCGCTCGCCATGACCGATGCCCTGGGGCCGCGCCTATCGGCCCAGCGGCAGCGGCTGTTGCTGGCCGGCTTCGGCGTGGGGTACTCGTGGGGAGCCGTGGCCCTGGAGTGCGGCCCCATGGCCATGCCTGAGGTTGTTCGCGTGCCCGACGAGGCCATCCTCGAGGGCTGGGAGGCTCCGGCTTCGTGATCAATCCCATGGAGATGACCGGTCGCACCGTACTGGTCACCGGCGCCTCCTCCGGCCTGGGGCGAGACATCGCCGTCGTTCTCGGCAAGCTTGGCGCCCGGGTGGTGCTCTCCGGACGTCGCGAGGAGGCGCTCCGCGAGACCCTGGGCCTGCTCGAGGGCACGGGCCACACCATCGAGCCGTTCGACCTGGGCAGCCTGGAAGCCATACCGGCGTGGGTGAAGGAGGTTGCCGCGCGGGCCGGTCCGCTCGACGGGCTGGTGCACAGCGCCGGAGTCCAGGTCACCCGTCCCCTTCGTTCCCTGAGCATGGCCAACGTGGAGGACACCCTTCGCCCCAACGTCTCGGCCGCCATCGCCCTGGCGAAGGGTTTCCGGCAATCCGGCGTCTTCGTCCCCCGGCGTGCCAGCCTCGTCTACCTGACGTCGGTGCTGGGCCTCGTGGGCGCCCCCGGGCAGGTGCTCTACTCCGCCAGCAAGGGAGCGCTGGTGGCGATGGCCTGCTCCCTGGGACTGGAACTCGCCCGTGACGGGATCCGGGTCAATTGCGTGGCTCCGGGGCTGGTGGATTCGGGGATGGGGGCCCGGGCGAAGGTGGTGCTCACGCCGGAACACTATGCGCTCAAGGAGCGTCAGCAAGTGCTCGGCATCGGGAAGGGCGAGGACGTCGCCTTCGCAGTCGCCTTCTTGCTCGCCGAGACCGGCCGCTGGATCACCGGAACCACGCTCGTGGTGGACGGGGGCTACCTGGCGGAGTAGCTCCGGGATCTCATGAATCGCCTCCTCCTCATCGGCGCGTCCGGGTTCGGCCGCGAGCTTCTCGCCTGGGCGCGAGACGTTCCGGCTGCGCTCCGGGACTGGGAGCCGGCAGGGTTCCTCGACCAGAACCCATCCGCGCTCGACGGCTTCGGCATCGCTCTCCCCATCGTCGGGGACCCGGGAAGCTACGATCCCCGCCCTGGCGACCGGTTCGTGTGCGCCATCGGCGACCCCACGGTGAAGCTCCGACTCTGCAGGGCCCTGCGGGCGCGGGGCGGCAAGTTCACGAACCTCGTCCACCCGCTCGCCCACGTGCCTGCCGGCAACCGGGTCGGAGTGGGCGTGATCTTCTGCCCGTGGGCCGCCCTCACGACTCACGTCACCATCGGCGACTTCGTGACCTTCAACTGCCATGCCGGGGCCGGGCACGACGCGGAGGTCGGCGACGGATGCACCTTCAGCGCCTACGCCGAGACGACCGGCAACTCGGTGCTGGGCGAGGGGGTCTTCCTGGGCAGCCACGCCGTGGTTCTGCCGAGCGTGCGGGTGGGGGAGCGCGCTCTCATCGGCGCCGGGGCGGTCGTGCTGCGCAACGTGCCCGCCGGAGCTACCATGTTCGGCAATCCGGCGAAGCAGGTGGCGGGATTTGCCTGATGGCCGTCGCCCGCATCCAAGGTGTCCGGGTCAAAGGCCTGGCCTGCGCGGTCCCGGAGCGGACGCGTTCGGTCGAGGACGACGCCCGGGCGTTCGGCCAGGTCGAGATCGACAAGATCTCGAAGAGCACGGGCATCCTGCGGCGCCCGACCACCCGGACGCTTTGCGCCTCGGACCTTTGCCAGGCCGCCGCCGAGAGGCTCCTCGACCGGGCGGGCTGGGAACGCGAGTCGATCGACCTTCTGGTGATGGTCACCCAGACGCCCGACCACCGGCTGCCGGCCACGAGCTGCGTGCTGCACGGCAAGCTCGGGCTCGGCAAGGGCTGCGCGACCTTCGACGTGAACCTGGGGTGCTCGGGGTACGTCTACGGCCTGTGGATCGCCGCGCAGATGGTCGCGTCGGGCAGCGTTCAGCGCGCCTTGCTGCTCGTGGGGGACACCGTGAGCCGCACCGTGTCGCCGGAGGACCGCGCCGTCGCGGTGCTTTTCGGCGACGCCGGCAGCGCGACGCTGCTCCAGGCCGACCCCGGTGCCCCCCCCATGGTCTTCACGCTGGGCACCGACGGCACGGGCTACCAGCACCTCATCATCCCGGCCGGCGGCTTTCGCCAGCCCTCGACGCCTTCCTCGGGCGAGCGGGTCCAGCACCCGGACGGCAACGCGCGCTCCGACGACGACCTGTACATGGCAGGGGCCGAGGTGTTCACCTTCACCATCCGCGAGGTTCCCCCGCTCGTGCGCGGGCTGCTTTCCGCGGCGGGCTGGACCGCCGACCACGTCGACGCCTTCCTCTTCCACCAGGCCAACGAGTTCATGGTGCGCTACCTGGCCAAGACCCTGCGCTTGCCGGGCGAGAAGGTGGTGGTGGCCGTGATGGAGCGTGGAAACACCAGCGGCGCCTCGATTCCGCTCGCCATGGCCGACACCCTGGCGGCCCGGCTCGGCGCGGGTCCAATTCACCTGGCACTGGTCGGCTTCGGCGTGGGACTCTCCTGGGCCGCTGCCGCCATCACGTTCGGGCCCATGGTGGTGCCCGAGGTGGTGACCGTCCCGGAGCCCGAGAGCGCCGCAGTTCCCTGAACCCGCGCCCTCCGGGGCCGACACACCAGAAGGAGCCGACATGCGCGACCGAGTACTCGAGGTGCTCTCCTCGGCCATCGCAGACCTCAACGCCTCCTGGGCCAATCCCGCACTGGAGCGGGTTGACGAGGACACCCGGCTCTTCGGCCCCGGGGGCAACGTCGACAGCCTGGGACTGGTATCGCTCATCACCGAGGTGGAGACGCGGATCTACGACGAGTTCCAGGTCGACGTGGTACTCGCCGACGAGCGGGCCATGAGCCAGAAGGTCTCGCCTTTCCGGAACGTCCGGGCACTGGCATCCCACGTCGAGAAGCTGCTCTCGGAGGGCAGGGCTTGAGCCGGGTCTTCATCGTCACCGGCGCGCGCAAGGGGATAGGCCGGCACCTGGCCGAGCACTACCTGGCCCAGGGCCACATCGTGGCCGGTTGCAGCCGGCAGGACTCGAGCCTCACCCACGAGCGCTACCACCACTACCCGCTGGACGTGGCCGACGAGAAGGCGGTCATCGCCATGGTCCGGGACGTCGCCCGCCGTCACGGGACGATCGACGTGGTTCTCAACAACGCCGGCGTGGCAGCGATGAACCACCTTCTCGCTACCCCCCTGGCTGGCGTGCAGGCTACCTTCGCAACCAACTTCGTCGGCTCCTTCCTGTTCCTGCGCGAGGCGGCCAAGGTGATGGTGAGGAAGCGCTCGGGCTGCATCGTCAACTTCTCCACGGTGGCGGTGCCGATGCGCCTCGAGGGCGAGGCCGCTTACGCTGCGAGCAAGGCTGCCCTGGTCAGTCTCACCGAGATCGCGGCCCGGGAGCTCGCGCCCTTTGGCATCCGGGTCAACGCAGTGGGCCCCACCCCGGTGCTCACCGACCTGATCCGGACCGTGCCGAAGGAGAAGATCGATGGGTTGCTCGCCCGGCAGGCCATCCCCCGCCTCGGTGAGCTCGACGACGTGGCCAACGTGGTCGACTTCTTCGTCAGCGAGCGCAGCCGTTTCATCACCGGCCAGACCCTCTACCTGGGCGGCGTGGTGGGGTGAGGGAGGACTCTTGGAACGCTTCGCGAATCGCCTCACCCCCTTCGCCGAACGGCCCGCGCTGGTTCACGCCGGGTCCACGTGGAGCTACCGACAGCTCGCGGAGCGCATCGCGGTGCGCAGGGCCGACTTGGCGGCGCGCGGAATCGCCTCGGGGGAAGTGGTGGCCATCGTCTCCGACTACTCCTTCGAGTCGATCGCCCTGTTCTTCGCCCTGCAGGAGAACCGCAACGTGGTGGTACCCGTCACCACCGCGGTGGAGAGCGAGGTACAGACCCGGCTCGAGGAGGGGCAGGTGGACTGGGTGCTGGGCCTCGCCGGCGGGGACCTTCCCTGCGTCCCGGGGCCGGGCCGCGGTCGGCCCAAGCACGCGCTTCTCGAGGAGTTGCGCGCCGCTGGCAGCGCCGGGCTGATCCTCTTCAGCAGCGGCAGCACCGGGCGCCCCAAGGCCATGGTGCACGATCTGGACCGGCTGATCGAACGCCACGCCGGCAAGCGCGCCAAGCAGCTCACCATCCTGGTTTTCCTGATGTTCGACCACATTGGCGGGCTCAACACCCTGCTGGGCGCCCTCTCCACAGGTTCGCAGCTGGTGGTCCCGGAAAGCCGCGACCCCGAGAAGATCTGCGCTCTGATCGCGCGCCACCGGGTGAACGTGCTGCCGAGCTCGCCCACGTTTCTCAACCTGATGGTGCTGGGCGGGGCGCCGGAGCGGCACGACCTCTCGTCGCTGCGGATGATCACCTACGGCACGGAGCCCATGCCCGAGCAGTTGCTCCATCGGCTGCGGGCCGGGTTCCCCCGGGTTCGCTTCCATCAGACCTTCGGCACCAGTGAGACCGGGATCGCCCAGACCTCGAGCCGCTCCTCCGACAGCAACTTCCTCAAGATCGAGGACCCGGACCTGGAGTACCGCATCGTCGAGGGCGAACTCTGGCTGCGCAGCAAGACCCAGATCCGCGGCTACCTCAACGCCTCCATGGAGGCCTTCACCGAGGACGGCTGGTTCCGCACGGGTGATCTGGTGGAGACCGCCGCCGACGGCTTTCTGCGCATCGTGGGGCGCGCCAAGGAAATGATCAACGTGGGTGGCGAGAAGGTGCTGCCCGCGGAGGTCGAGGCGGCGCTGATGAGCATGCCCCACGTCACGGACTGCATCGTGCACGGGGCGCCCAACCCCATCACGGGCCAGACGGTGGTGGCCGAGGTGGTGCTGGACGCGCCCCTGGACCCCCGCCAACTGCGCATGGCCGTCCGCCAGCACCTCAAGGACCGGCTGGCAGCCTACAAGATCCCCACCAAGGTGACTGTGGTGGAGCGCACCCACGGCAGCCGCTTCAAGAAGATGCGTGGCCCGGCCTCGAGGAGCTGAGACAGGCGGCGCCGGAGCTACGAGCCGGGCGTTCCTGCTAGACTCGACCTTTGGAAAATTCACCTGGAGCATGCCCGGCGATGAAGCCGATCCTCGATTTCGTGCTGGCGGCGATCCTCCTGGTGCCACTTGCGCTCGTCATGCTCGTCGAGGCGGTGGCCATCGCCCTGGATTCCCGGGGTCCCATCCTGTTCGTCCAGGAGCGGGTCGGCCGCGGCGGGCGGCCCTTTCGCATGTACAAGTTCCGCACCATGATCCCGGCGGAGCACAGTCTGGACGACCAGGGCAAGTTGAAACCCGACGCGGAGCGCATCACGAGCCTTGGCCATTTCCTCCGGCGGACCAGCCTCGACGAGTTGCCGCAGCTCTGGAACGTGCTGCGGGGCGAGCTATCGCTGGTGGGCCCGCGGCCGCTCCTCATGCGATACATGCCCCGCTACACCCCGGAGCAGGCGCGCCGCCACGAGGTGCGGCCGGGCATCACCGGCTGGGCCCAGGTGAACGGGCGGAACGCCCTTTCCTGGGAGGAGAAGTTCGCCCTCGACGTCTGGTACGTGGATCACCGGACGCTCTTCCTGGACCTCAAGATACTGGCCATGACCCTGGCCAGGGTCCTTGGGCGGGAAGGCGTGTCCCGCCAGGGGCACGCGACGATGCCGGAGTTCATGGGATCGGACGGCGGGAAGAAGGAGTCCTGATGGCGCGGCGACGGATCCTCGTTCTGGGAGCGGGCGGCCTCGCGCGCGAGGTGAAGTGGCTCGTGGAGGAGATGGCGGCCGCCGGGGAGCCGGTAGAGTTCGCAGGCTACGCCGTCTCCGACCTCTCCCGAATCGGGGCGCACGACAGCCTGGCCGATGTTCGGGGAGACCTGGGATGGGTGCGGGAGAGCCGGGCTGACTTCGAGGGCCTCGCCTTGGGAATCGGCACCCCGGCTGCGCGGCTCAAGGTCTCCGCGGAGCTGCTTCCCGACTTCCCGGAGGACTGGTGGCCGGCGCTCGTCCACCCAAGCGTGCGCCTCGATCGCCGCAGTGCACGGCTCGCGCCCGGCGTGCTCCTCTGCGCCGGGGTCGTGGGAACCGTCAACGTCGATCTCCAGCCCTTCTGCATGGTCAATCTGGCCTGCACGCTGGGTCACGAAGCCCGCATCGGCCGGGGCTCGGTGCTGAACCCCACGGTGAACATCTCCGGCGGCGTGGTCCTCGAGGAGGGCGTGCTGGTGGGCACCGGCGCGCAGGTGCTGCAATACGTCACTGTCGGGAAAGGGGCCACGGTGGGCGCCGGCGCGGTTGTGACAAGGGACGTGGCCGCCGGCGTCACGGTGGTGGGCATGCCGGCGAAGCCACTCTCTCCGAGGTGACCGTGAGGACGCGCATCTACCTCTCCGTCCCGCACATGGGTCCGAACGAGGAAGGCTACGTCCACGAGGCTTTCGCCTCGAACTGGCTCTCGACGGTGGGGGCGAACCTCGACGCCTTCGAGGCGGCCTTCTCCGCCCGCATCGGCCAGCCGTGCGTGGCGCTGTCCAGCGGCACGGCTGGCATGCACCTTGGCCTCCGGCTCCTCGGGGTTGGGCCCGGGGACGAGGTGATGGTCTCGGACCTGACCTTCGTTGCCAGCGTCAACCCAATCAGGTACCTCGGCGCCGAGCCCGTGTTCATCGACTCGGACCGGGAGTCCTGGAACATTGACCCCGCCCTTCTCGCGCAGGCGCTCGACGACCGAGCGCGGCGCGGAAAGCTCCCCAAGGCGGTGGTGGTGGTGCACCTCTACGGGCAGCCCGCCGACATGGACCCGATATTGGCCACCTGCCGCCGCCACGGAGTCCCGATCCTGGAGGACGCGGCAGAGGCCATGGGCACTCTCTACAAGGGCCGCCCCGCCGGCTCGCTCGGAGACGTGAACGTCTTCTCGTTCAACGGCAACAAGATCATCACCACCACCTCCGGCGGGATGCTCTCGAGCCCGAACTCGGATTGGGTGGAGAAGGCCCGCTTCTGGTCGCAGCAGGCCCGCGATCCGCGCGTCGAGTACCACCACACCGAGATGGGCTACAACTACCGGATGTCGAACGTGCTCGCCGGCATCGGCCGCGGGCAGCTCGAGGTCCTGGAAGAGCGCGTCCGGCAGCGTAGGGCCGTCTTCGACCGCTACCGGGAGGCCTTCTCCGACTTGCCTGGGCTCGAGCCGATGCCGGAGGCGCCGCACGGGCGGCACACCCGATGGCTGTCGTGCTTCCTGGTCGACGAGGCGAGGTTCGGTGCCTCGCGCGACGACATCCTGAGCGCGCTCGCCGCGGAGAACGTCGAAGGGCGCCCAGTGTGGAAACCCATGCATCTCCAGCCGCTCTACGAGCGGTGTGATCGGTACGGTGGGGAGGTGGGTGCTGATCTCTACCGTCGGGGTCTCTGCCTCCCCAGCTCGAGCTCCCTCAGGCGCGATGAACAGGCCGTGATCATCGAAATCGTGAGGAAAGTCTCGGGAGGCTGAGTCTCGCCGAAGACGCCGGACAGGCTCGGAACCCCCGGGAAGAGGCTCCAGTCAAAGGCGACATGTCCCGTTGGGGTATGCTGGTCAGAGTTGGGCCGCAGCGCCGTCCTGGAAATCCTAACACCCAAAAGGGGCATGAGAAACGAATTCGCGATTATTGTCCGTATGTTAGATAAACTCGGGTTTTCGGCCAAGAGGGAAGGCGCCACGGAATGCATCGGGTAGAAAGCTGGTCGACGAAACGTTTCTCGGCGCTCATGGCGCTCGACGCCTTCGCCACGGCGTTCGCCTACATGCTCGCCGTGGTCGTGCGCTTCGAGGGCACGCCTCCGGTCGAGTGGTTCCCGGACATCCGCGCCGCTCTGCCCGTTCTCGTCGCCTCCCGCCTGGTCGTCCTCTGGGCCATGAAGATGCACCGCTGGTCCTTCTTC
>Ga0315278_10000598_pt1 | contig 31937 bp, 20 predicted proteins | sample YL17G06_0_MG_FD_203880 | JGI IMG/M metagenome (GOLD analysis project Ga0315278, IMG submission 203880) | Sediment microbial communities from Yellowstone Lake, YNP, Wyoming, USA - YL17G06_0 | ecosystem: Environmental > Aquatic > Freshwater > Lake > Sediment | place: USA: Wyoming | collected... | reverse complement strand
ATCTGCCGGAGGCCATGGCGGCGCGCGTGGCGATGATCGACGTGATCCGGCGCGAGGCGACCCTGGCGGGGTTTCAAGTCATCGGCACCCCGGCTCTCGAATACGCGGTGACCTTGCTCGGGCAAGGTGGCGACGAGACCGATAAACAAGTCTACCGCTTCACAGATCATGGCGACCGCGAAGTGGCCTTACGCTTTGATCTGACGGTACCCTTTGCGCGCTTTGTCGCCGAGCATCAAAACGACCTCGCCTTCCCCTTTAAAAAGCTCCAGATCGGTGATGTCTGGCGCGGCGAAAACACCCAAAAAGGGCGCTACCGCGAGTTTTGTCAGTGCGACCTCGACATCATCGGTGTCGACGGCGCTGCCGCGGATGTCGAGATCCTGACCGTCTTTCAACGCATTCTCAGCGCCCTGGACGTCGGTGGGTTTACGCAGGCCGTAGGCAACCGCTTCATCCTGTCGGCGCTGATTCGTCACCTCCTACGCATCGAAGCAGGCGCTGGCGAGGCCTCAGCTTTGATCGCCTTGGATAAGCTGGCTAAGATCGGTGCCGAGCAGGTCCTGAGTTTACTCCACGCCATCCCCGGTGCTGACGCTGGCGGCTCTGCGGCCTTGCTCCGCTTACTCACCAGCCACGATAGCGCCGGTCACACCGATCTCGGTCTGATCGCGGCGGAGCTCAAAGGCGACGTCGCCAGCCTCAAGGAGATCGATCGCCTGCGCTTTGTGGTCGCCACCGCTGCCGCCGCCGCCGCCGCTGGCCCTGAAGGACTGCGCATCGATCTGACGGTGGCGCGAGGTCTTGGCTACTATACCGGCATCGTCTTCGAAACGACCTTAACGCAAAAGCCAGGCTTTGGCTCGATCAGCTCCGGTGGCCGCTACAACGACTTGGCCGGCCGTTTCACCAGCCGTGATTTGCCAGGCGTCGGCGGTTCGATCGGCCTCGATCGCTTGCTGTCCGCTCTCGAAGAGATGGAACGACTGAAGTCGCATCAGGTCAAACCGGTCTTTGTCGCCGTCGCGACCGAGGATGCCCTGGGTTATGCCTTTGAACTCGTCGGTGCGCTGCGCGCGGCCGGGATTGCGACCGACATCGGGATGGTGGCCAAGCTGGGCAATCAGTTCAAGCATGCCGACCGGCTGGGTTCACCATTGGTCGTGACCGTTGGTGGCAGCGAGATGCAGCAGCGGACCTTTGCCCTGAAGACGATGCAAGACGGGACCGAACGCCGGGATTTGCCGGCGTCCGGTGTGGTTGAATTGGTTCGCACTAGTCTTACTTAATCCGTGTTCTCTAGTGTAGGCACTGGTTCACTTCATACGTCGACCTCGTGGTGAATCGTCAATAGGACTCTAAAGCATTGTTGCCCATCACGTGTTGGCCATGCCGCAGGATCTTGTCGTTGCTGCTACTGGGGGTGTAAATCCCCATGCTGCTGTCGTCCTGCTGCTGCCGTTTTTTATGGGCCAATTTTGCTTTATGTCCACCATGGGAAGTAGCGCAGGCGCCCAGAAGCAGCATCCCCAACAGCAACCAACCAATCTTTTGTTTTCCTCTATGCATATGGCCGATCCTTTCTTGCTCGTGCCACGACTGTTTTGCGTCGCTGCTTGCACCACTCAAAAGGGCCATCGGTCACTGCGCGCAAAACTTTAATGAATTATAAATAGGCCACAAAATAATCGTAGTCTTCGTGGGTTAAATTACCCATGGGCGACGCTTTGCGCGCCTGGCATACTATTCCCCTAGACGCGCCACCTGATTTCCCGCAGCCCTTGTCCTGCTCAATGGAAGGTTGTTGTTCATGACTGATCGCATCATCCGTGCCCCACGCGGCACCACCTTAAACTGCCGCGGCTGGGTCCAAGAAGCAGCCTTGCGGATGCTGATGAACAATTTAGATCCCGAAGTCGCCGAGGACCCGGCCCATCTCATCGTCTACGGTGGGACCGGCAAGGCAGCACGCAACTGGCAATGCTTCGACCAGATCGTCGCCAGCCTGAAGACCTTGGGCAACGACGAAACCCTGATGGTGCAGTCCGGTAAACCGGTCGCCGTGTTTCGCACCCACGTTGACGCACCCCGCGTCTTGATCGCCAACTCCAACCTGGTCGGCAAATGGGCCACCTGGGAGCACTTTCACGAGCTAGAGAAAAAGGGTCTGATGATGTACGGCCAGATGACGGCCGGATCGTGGATCTACATCGGCACGCAGGGCATCCTGCAAGGCACCTACGAGACCTTCGCTGCCTGCGGCGAAAAATACTTCGGCGGCGATCTTAAGGGGCGCTTTGTTTATTCCGGTGGCCTCGGCGGGATGGGTGGAGCGCAGCCGCTTGCCGCGACGATCGCCGGTGCGGTCTATCTCGGCGTCGACGTCGATCCGCAGCGCGTCCAAAGGCGTCTGGACAAGCGCTACCTCGACGAACTAGCACCGGATCTGGACGCGGCTTTGGCGCTCATCAAGCGTTACCAAGCCAGCGGCACGGCACGCAGCATCGGCTTGGTTGGCAATGCCGCCGACGTACTCGAACACCTGATCTCTCGCGGCGTGATCCCCGACGTCGTCACCGATCAAACCTCGGCCCATGACGAACTAAACGGCTACGTTCCTAGCGGCCTGAGTTTGACCGCTGCCGCCGAGCTACGCCAGCGCGATCCGGATGCCTACCGTGCTCGTGCCTACGCCACCATGGCGCGTCATGTGCAGGCGATGCTCGATTGCCAAAAACGCGGCGCCAAGGTCTTTGACTATGGCAACAACCTACGCGCTCAGGCGCAAAAAGCCAGCGGTCCAGGCGTGCACTTGCCTGATGGCACCTTTCCTGGCTTTGTGCCGGAGTATATTCGTCCGTTGTTTTGCCTGGGTGCTGGTCCCTTTCGCTGGGCCGCCTTATCGGGCGATCCCGAGGACATCCGGGTCATCGACGATGCCTTGCTTGCAGCCTTTCCCGCCGACCAAAAGCTCCACCGCTGGCTCAAAACCGCGCGCGAACGCGTCGCCTTTCAGGGCCTGCCTTGTCGCATCTGCTGGTTTGGCTACGGCGATCGCGAAAAGGCCGGCATCTTGATCAACGACTTGGTGCGCAGCGGACGCGTCAAAGCGCCGATCGTCATCGGCCGTGATCACTTAGACTGCGGCTCCGTCGCTTCGCCCAATCGCGAGACCGAAGCCATGCTCGACGGCTCGGACGCCGTCGCTGATTGGCCGATCCTGAACGCCTTGGTCAATGCGGTGAATGGGGCGAGCTGGGTGAGCTATCATCACGGCGGCGGTGTCGGCATCGGTTATTCCTTGCATGCGGGCATGGTGATTGTGGCCGATGGGACGAAGGAGGCGGAGGTGCGGTTGCGCCGGGTGCTGACGTCAGACCCCGGGATGGGGGTGGTGCGGCATGCGGATGCCGGCTATCCCGAGGCGACCCAGGTGGCGAAGGAACGTGGGGTGAAGATACCGGGGGTGACCTGCTGAGGGCGATTGCCTAACCAATCCGCTCCTGCCCCCCCATATACGGCCGCAGCACCTTCGGAATGTTCACCCGCCCGTGCTCATCCTGGTGGCATTCAAGCAGTGGAATCAAGATGCGCGGTGAGGCTACTGCGGTATTGTTTAGCGTATGGCAAACCCGGTTTTGGCCGCTCTTGTCTTTATAGCGAAGCTGCAAGCGCCGCGCCTGGAACTCGTAAAAGGTCGAGCAGCTGTGGGTCTCGCCGTAGGCTTTACGCGACGGCATCCACGTCTCGATGTCGTGTTTACGCACCTGGCCTTGGCCGAGGTCGCCGGTGCAGACGTAGACGACGCGGTAGGGGAGCTCCAAGGCTTGTAGCAGCGCCTCGGCGTTGCCGAGTAGCTCATCGTGGAGGGCCGCAGAGGTTTCGATATCGGCGGGACCGATGACGACCTGCTCGATCTTTTGGAACTGGTGGACGCGGTAAAGCCCCGACGTGTCCTTGCCGTAGGTGCCGGCCTCGCGGCGAAAGCAGGAGCTTAGCGCCATGATGCGGACCGGTAGATCGGACTCAGGGAGGATCTCGCCGCTGTGGTAGCTAGCCAGCGGGACCTCAGAGGTGCCGACCAGCACCATTTGGTCGCGCTCGACCAAGTAGGCTTGGTCGCGGCCGGTCGGGAAGTAGCCGGTACCGGTCATCGCCTCTTCATTGACCATCACCGGCACGGACATCGGCGTAAACTTGCGGCCGATCAAAAAGTCATAGGCAAAGCGCAGGACCGCCTGCTCCAGGCGGGCACCGTCCCCCTTGAGGACGTAGGAGCGGCTGCCAGCCAGCTTGACGCCACGGGCGATGTCGATGATGCCGAGGCTTTCTCCGAGGGTGACGTGGTCTTTCGGTGCGAAGGCAAATGCGGGTGGCGTGCCGACGCGGCGCAGCTCGACGTTTTCCGAATCGTCCTTGCCGACGGGCACGTCCGCCCGGGCTGGCTGGGGGACAAGGAGCATAAGCTGGTCAAAGGCGGCCTTTTGGGTCTTGAGCTGCTCGTCAAGGCCCTCCATCTCGGCTTTGATGGCGCCAACCCGCGCCTTCAAGGCTTCGCGCTCCGCCGGCGGGCTCTTGCCGATGGTCTTGGACAGGCTGTTGCGCTCGGCCTGGAGCGTCTCCCACTGGGTCTGTAGTGGGCGGATGCTGGCGTCCAGCGCTAGAAGCCGGTCGAGGTCGATGGGATTGCGCTTATCTGCTGCGCCGCGGCGCACGAGGTCGATGTGCTCGCGTATGAATTTGATGTCCAGCATCCGTTCTTGGGTCCCTAAAAAGAGTTGGCGCGACCTATCGGTAGCTTCAGGTGGCTCAGGGTGAGCATCATCTGATATTCTTGGCGAAGCGCAAACCTGTTTCTGCTGTGTACCTGTCCATGTCCGAGCCGGTCTTCCTGCGGGGGTTCTTAATGGCGATGCTGCGTCGGGGTGCGATGATCTTGTGGGGCTCAGGACTGGTGCTCAGTTGGCTGACCCCCGGGGCAAGAGTCTTGGCGGCACCCCCGGCAGCGGCTGCCGACGCCGGTGGCGCCGGTGCCAAGGCTGCCCCCGCGCCGCCGGCGTCGGCACCAGCGAACAAGGTGGCACCAGCCCATCCAGCGAAGCCAGTGAATGCAGCGCAGCCAGCTCGTCCAGCCACCAAAACACCGCCGCATGGAGGTGGTAAGGGCAAGACCGACGGTGACGCCTACGTGCCGCCACGAGGCCAGGAACGCTCCTGGTTTTTGCCTGCCTACAACCACAACGACAAGCGCAGCGATATCGGCGTGCCGCTCGTCAGCTTTCTGCTGCCGGGCTTCGGCCAGTGGCTGAACGAAGACTACACCAGCGGAGCGGTCTATTCGGGGGCGGCGATCGCCGGTTACGCCTACGCCATCAACGTCACGAGTAGCGACCACTTGGCCCATCAGCACGAGGTGATGCGGCAGCGGGCCAGGGATCACGATGTCAATGAGCAGAATGCCCTGGCGCAAAAGGACATCGCCGAGCGCAAAGCCACCTTGGGTACCCTTGTCGCCCAGGGTGCGGGTGGCTTGAGCCTGTATCATAGCTTTCGCACCTCGGTGGCGACGCGCCGTCCCGCCGGTGAATACACCTTCCTGGTCATCGACGAGACGCCGATGGACTTGCTCGCGGCGCCCCTGCATTTTGCCTACTTGGCCAGGCCGACGACCTACATCCCCTTGGCCATCGGCGCGGCGATCGCCGCCTATCAGATCAACCGCAAGCCGGACAAGGACACCGTGCGCTCGCACTTCAGCAGCGCCGACGCCCTGTTTATGTCGAGCTTTTCCTACAATGCCGGTACGCACGAGGAGGCCGTGTTTCGCGGTTGGGTGATGCCCGTGGCGCGGGAGTACGGCGCCAACGACACCTGGTCCAACGTCATCCAGTCGGTCCTCTTTGCCGCCGCCCACCTTGGCTCGAACTCCACCCCGATTCCGCAGCTGCTGCTCGGTTATGACCTTGGGTACGTCGCGCAAAAAAACCACTGGGCCTTGGCCGAAGGGGTCTTCATCCATGCTTGGTGGGATGTGATCGCCTTCTATGCGCAGTATCAGTTTGATTGGAAGTATGCGAAGCAGGCGCGCATCGATACGCCCAAGCCGGTGCTATGGGCGCCCCCTTTGGAGTGGCATTTCTAGGTGCTCGGCGTCTAAAGAACCCGACTTTCGGTGATGTGAAATCAGCCCGCGTGACGCTAAGCGCCGCTGCATAATATCATGATATTGTGCAACACCCTTGCAAAGGAAAATAGTCATCGTATAGTCGGGTGCTTAAGATCGACGAGAGGCGTTGTTGCAGAAATGTATCCGCTGAGCGGCAGGGTTCCGAGGGGCGGTAGGTTTTTAAGATCCTATGACGCGAGGGGCCGTAGCCATCATCGCTCACAAGCAAAGTGCGGCCACTAGTCAAAATATCTTGAGCTTAGAAAATGATGCAATCTGCTCAAAGTCTTTGTCCTCATGAAGCAATGGAATTTTATGCTCGATCGCAATCTGTGCGATCAAGCAGTCAATGGTGCTTCTAATCGTGAAGCCCCGCTTTCGGGCCTCGAGATAAATCCTGGCCGCTTCTTCGTAAGTCCCTAATGGATCCATTGGGTAGCAGAAGAGTTGAGTACCAAGATAGGACAGCAAGGTTTCGAACTCCGCGTCGTCCCTCGCGCCCTGGAGCAGCTCCTGCATAATCGTCGGTGTTATGCAGAATCCACCTTCGGTCAGTTGTTCCAGCGCGCGAGCGCCTTTGGTGTTCTTGCCACGGAAAAAATTGATGAACACTGAGGTGTCGACAAGTACCATCAGCCCGTACGCATGGTTTTGTGGTTATATTTGTCGGCAAACCGAATCTTACCCTTAAGATCCCGAATATCCTTGCGGCGTTTGAACTTCACGTAGAGTTCAAGAGCCTCATGAATGACGTCCTTTTTGGTCTTGGATAATGACAGCTTTAGCGCTTCGTCCATCAATTCGTCGTCTAAAACTATGTTGGTCCGCATGAACGCCTCCTTATGTGTATGATCATACACATAGGTGTCCAACTCGATCAATCCTATTGTCTCGCCAGCCCTTCCCTGAGCACATGTTCTTTATAGGAAAGCACCAGACCATCCATGGGGGATGCGCCTATTCGTCCACCCAGTATCAGTTTCCCGCCACCTATGCTAAACACCTACCCAGCTTTTTGCTCCCGGCCCGCGCCATGGGCACTGCCGCCTAAGCGGTCCGACTAGCCCTCGTCAACCCATTGATATCGTGACACTATGCAACCACACACGCACCCATGGGCCCGCCTTGGCCTAGGCGAGCGGCCGATCTTCCTCGCCCCATTGGCCGGGGTTTCCGACCACCCCTTCCGCCGCCTGTGCGCCCTTCAAGGCGCGACCTTGACCTACGTCGAGATGCTTTCGGCGACCGCCCTGCTCTTTGAGAGCCCCCGCACCTACGGCATGATGGACCGCCACCCTAGCGAGCCGATTCTCGGCGTCCAGCTAACCGGTAAGTCGGCCGACGAAACGGCCCGGGCCGTCGCCATCCTCGATGCCTTGAGCTTCGAGACCATCGATCTGAATATGGGTTGTCCCGTCGCCAAAGTCGTCAAAAGCGGCTGCGGCAGCGCCATCCTGCGCGACCCAAAGCGCGTCTATGAAACGGTCAAGCTGGCGACCGAGGCGACTGGTAAACCACTTTCAGTTAAGATCCGCCTCGGCTGGGACCGCCAGTCCTACTCCTATCTCGAGGTCGCCGACGCTGCGGCACAGGCGGGAGCCGCTTGGCTGACCATCCATGGCCGGCTGCGCTGTGATGACTATTCGGTGCCGGTGGACCTTGAGCGCATCGCTGAGATCAAGCGCAAGCTGACGATTCCCGTCGTTGGTAATGGCAATATCTTTAGCCGCGCCGACGCCGTCTACATGCAAGAACGCACCGGCGTCGATGCCGTCATGGTGAGTCGGGGCGCACTCGGCAATCCCTGGATCTTTCGTGACATCGCCGGCGGCGACCCGAGCGTGACCATCGGCGAGTGGCGCGATGCCGTGTTGGCCCACCTCAAGTGGCAGGCCGAAGCCTACGGCTTAACCTCGGGATTTGCCGCCGTCTGCATGCGCAAACACCTGCTGTGGTACGTCAAAGGCTGGCCCGGTGCGAAAAAACTTCGCGAGCAATTATCGCATATTGAGTCGCTCGAAGACGCCGGCGCCCTGATCGACGCCTTTGCCGCCGGTATCACCGCTTCAGGTGAAGCCCTGCGCCTGCCGGTGACCCAGGAGCAGCAAGGGGGGCGATTTGTCTGGGATCCGAAGTACGAGATGGACCGCAAATTGGACCGCGGCGTCGGCGATGAGCTCATGAGCCTATCGGAAAGTGCTTCCATATAACAATAAAGTATATTATAAATTGAGGCGAACTTCTAAGTAAGTTCGCCTCAATTTAATGGTATGTCAAATTGACGCGCAACTGTTAATGATGATGATCCAAAGTTACTTGATTTAGCCATCTTAGCTTCAGACCTGGGTCAGAATTGCATGAATCCTGCCCTCCAGCCTTCCCGCCCTCCCAGTTTTTGGGCAGCAGCTTTATTCCGCGCAACAGGGAGGCCGGGAAGGCTGGAGGGCAGGATTCATGCAACAAAGCCTCAGACCTAGCTCAACATTGTAAATATCCCACCATTCCGAGGACCAAGACGCCATGATCAAGCCCAGCCGCCCTTGTGTACTGTTTGCGCTCATGGCGCATCTAACCATAACCAATAGTGTCTTTGCCGCACCTAATGTCGTCGTCGCTGAGGACGGTGGTGTGCAACGCGACAACGAAGCGGCCGAGGCCGAGCAAGGTGGCCCGACGGCCGCTGGTCCCGTGGGTGAGCGGCCTGATGACAAAGACGAGCGCACCGGGCTGCTTTGGATCTTTCCCGAGGCTTATGCCAACTTCGAGATGCGGCATGTGACCCTGCGCCAGATGAGCCGCGACCGCGGCCTCGTGCATGTCACTGGTGGACCGATCTTGCTCGATAACAAACACGAGCTGGTTGACAGCCCGCACTGGGAGCTGCGGCCGACGATCGGTAGCACCTTCTTGAACGGCAAGCTCGATTCCGCCTTCACCTTCGTCTTTGTCAATGACGTCGGTTCGAGTGACCTGGTCAAACACGACGTCGTCAACTACACGCAATGGAACGTCATCGACGGTAAATTCAATGCCAATAGCCCTTACCTGTTTGGCCCTTCGGCGTTCACCGATTTGATGACCGGTGACAACGGTGGCGCCAGCTTCGCGTATTCGGATATCGGCTTCTTTGGCGAGGCCAACTACCAATTCCCCGTTCCCACCGGCTCCTTCACCGTCCGTGGTTACCTAAACCCAACCATGGAAGTCTACAGCCCAGAGCAGAGTAAGAAGAACCGTTCCACCCTCGTACGCGGCAACGACCCAGGGCAACGGCGTGGAGTCTCGAGCAGTCCACTCGTGGATACTGATTTGCCCGATGATGCGCCCATGGCGGCTCGGCAAAAGCACCCGCTGTACTTGGCCTTCTACGGCATCGGCGGCACCTATAAACCAACTAGCCTTGAGCACCTCTCGTTAGCCTTAAGCTTTGATATTATCGAGACCTGGAAGCCGGTCTACAAAGAGACCGTCGTCCCAGGCCAGTCCGCAACCTCGGTCAAGCTGGAAAGCCACGAGCGCGATGCCGTCAGCTTTGCTCGCTTCACCGCCAGCTATGAAGTCAGTAAGCGCGTCACCGTCGTGAATCAGCTGCGGCATTATACCGCCGGTATTTGGGAGCGCGGGATCAGTGTCGACAACCCAGAGCGCACCACTCAGGTCGGAGCGGTGTCATGGGAAAATCGCCTTTGCATGATCGTCACTCTGTTTTAACGAGACGTGACCGTCTCGCCAGTGCTGATGAGACGCACCAGGCGCCTGAGCGAGGTAAAGTACACAGCGGCGGTCACGGTCGTGCCCGGATATAAGGCGCGCACCGCCCGCGTATAGTCCGCCAGCTGATCCTGGTAGCCGCGTTGCCGACTGAAGATGGTCAGCGCCGCGTCGGGGATCTGAGCTGCTGGTAGGGCGAAGCGCGTCGTCTTGTAGTCGACGATCAACAAATTGCCGGCGTTGTCCTCAAGCAGCAAGTCGAGGGTGCCGACGATCATTTGATCGCCGTCCAGATGGACCAAGGGCAATTCTGTTTCGATGCCGCGCGCTCCTTCGCGCAAGGCATTCAACGCCTGGTCGCCTTGCAGCTCGGCCCATTCCGCAAACACCTGAGCCTGCAACTCGGTCGGTGGGTGGAGTGGCGCCAGCTGCGCCTGCCACGCCGCATCGGGCGAAAAGGCCTTGCCCGACATAAACGCCTCCAAGCCAAGGTGGAGGAAGGTCCCTACGGCTGCTGCCAGGCTCGCACCGAGGCTTTGATCGAGGGCAAGGACCGGGCGCCCGGTCCCTAACGTCCCACCGTGGCGTGAGGGGCTGGCGATGACGATCTCGCGGGGTAGGCCGCTGGTCGGGTGCCAAGACAGCGCTGGGATGGGTTTTGCAGCAGCACTGACGGCTTCGCCGCTGAGGCCCGAGTCAGGGACCGACGAGATCCCGCTTAAGCTGACACCACCGAGCGTGTAGTGGACGAGTCCGGGCATGGCCGACGCCGCCTCGGCGAGCTGATGATACATCTGCGTCGTTGCCAGTCCTTGCCTGCCGCCAACCTGGTGGCCGCTCACCACGAGATACTGGCGTGAGCGGGTGAGCGCGACGTAGAGGAGGCGTTGACACTCGCTGGTTACAGCCGCCGCGCTCGCTGCTAAGAGACCTTCAAAGTCGCGGTCGCTTGGTGGATGCGCCGCCTTTTTGCCGATGTAGTAAAGTCCGGCGCGGCCGCTGTCCGAGCTTCCTTGCGTCCAATAGAGATCCTGTTTACCCCAAGGCCTAGCCGTATCAACGAGAAACACACAGGGAAACTCCAGTCCCTTGGCCTTGTGGATCGTCATCAAGGTCACGGCATCGGCAGGGGCGGCGGCGTTGCCCAACTCGTCGTCGCCGGCGAGCAAGCCGAGGCGTTCAATCAGCGGCGCCAGGCTGGTGAGGCCGTCTCCTTCCAAGCGAATGACCAGTTCGACCAAGCGCAGCAGGTTGCGGCGGACCAGCGTGGCCTCAGCCTCGGCACCTTCAGGTGCCACGCGGGCAAACGCGGCAAAGGCGTCGAATCGGTCCAAGGCTTCAAGTAGCAAGGCATGCGGCAACAGCTGGTCCGTGGCTGTCAGCAAGGACTGCAGGGTCTTGCCGAGCTGTGGCTGCACCTGCTCGATGAGTTCGAGGATCTTGCTGGTGCGCTCCGCCTCGCGCTGCGTGGCTGCAAGCACTTGCAGTAGCTCGGTGTCAGCCACGCCGCCAAGCGGGCTGCGCAGCACCGTCGCCAGGGCGACCGTGTCACCGGGCAGGGCGAGAAAACGCAGCAAAGCACAGGCATCGGTGATTTCCGGACGGGAGAAGAAGCCGCGCTCCTCCTCGCGTTGGCAGGCGATCCCTTCGCGGCGCAGAGCTGCGGCAAACAGCGCTGCTTTCGTCGTGGAGCGATAGAGGATGCAGCAGTCCTGGGCGCGCAACGGCCGAAACCCCCGTGCCTCTTTATCATAAACAGGAAATTTTTGATCACCGCGGACCATCGCGGCGATCAGCTGCGCGACCTCAGTGGCTTCGCGTTCGGCCCCGGCCCCAGTCGCAGGATCTTCGTCGTCGTCTTGACCTTCAGCGCTTGGCGCTTCGTCAAAGTCCTCCCGGCTTGGCGTGTCGGCGTCAACATTCACGGCTGCAATCAGCGGTGCAATCAAGACGCGCCCGACATCCGGCACAAAGGCGGCGCCACCATGGTTTGCAGTCTGATGCCGCGGGAATGGCGCCCCCAGACCTTGGTGAAACACTTGGTTGACGTAATCCAAGACGACCTGCGCCGTGCGGTAGCTATCGTTCAGTGGCGCCAATGCCAAGCGCTCAGCCAAACTGCTTTGGGCTTCGCCAAGCACCGCCGCATCAGCCTCGCGAAAGCCGTAGATCGATTGCTTCGCGTCGCCGACGATAAACACCGTCGGACTTAGACCGCTGGCCTCGTCGCTGCCTTCGCCCGCCAGCATCTGGGTGATCAGCTCGTGAAAGACGCCCCATTGTAGGCGGCTGGTATCCTGGAACTCATCGAGCATGACGTGGTGGACGGTGCGCGACAATAGAAAGCGCACCCCGGCGCTGCCGGCGCCGTGCAGAAGGCGGTAGCTGCCCTTGACCAGGTCGCGAAACTCGACCTCACCGGCCTGGAACTTCAGCTGGTCGCGCAGTAAGCGGTAGATGCCATAAAGCTGATAGTGGCTCTGCCCCTCCTGGCTCAGCTGGTGTAGGCGTTCGGCGCTGACGTGGGCTTGGACGCAGGCCTCGATATGGCTGATCTCCAGCGTCAGCTGCTCGCGCTTTTTGCCCCGAATATAGGTCCCACTGATGGTGAATTCCTGTTTGGTCAACAGGCCGGTAGCCAGCAGCGCGGCAAAGTCCCGCGCCGCCAGTGCCGCCATCACCGCCGCGGCGCGACCGCGGTCGGCTAACACCGCTGCAACCGCTGCAAAGGCCGTGGCGATCTGGCCGACGACTTCGCCTTCGTCTTGCAGGTGATGGCGATGCGGTAGAAAGGCGACGCCGTCGTCAGCTTGCATCTCGCGGTACCACAGGTAGGTATCTTGGCGATCGAGGCCGATCAGGCGCTGTTCGAGGTCGGACAGGCCGTCTCGAACCAAGCTCCGCAGCATGGGCGCAAAGCGTTCGTCGCCTTGTTTGGCGGCGCGTGCCAGGATTTCGCAGGTGCCGCGCCAGGCCCGGCGGTGGAGACCACGAGCATCCATGGGACTGATCAGTTGAAACGGCGAGGGTAGGGGTGCTCCCGCCGGATCCGCTAATGCCGCGCTGGATTCGAGTGGAAATTTGCTGACCCATTCAAGAAATAAGCTGTCGATCGTCGAGATCTTCAGCAGCTGCGACGATGCCAACACCTTACGCGCCACCTCGGTGGCAGCTACCGGCGGCTTGTGCGTGCCGCTGCCCTGGGCCGCGTAGAACCGTCCGAGCTGTTTCATAAAGGACTCTTGTTTATGCGGATCAGCGGCCAGGCAGGCAGCCTCTTCGAGGATCCTCGCGCGCATCTCGCCGGCGGCCTTTTTGGTAAAGGTCACCGTCAGGATCGAACTCGGGGCGGCGCCGGCGCCGACCAAGTAGAGAAAGCGTTGGCTCAGCTGGTAGGTTTTACCGCTGCCGGCGGAGGCGGCCACGAGGTAGCTGGCGTAGGGGTTTTGCGGTTGTGCGGTGCCGAAATCGTACTTGGCGTCGGTCGGTTGAGTCATGAGTTGGCTCCTCGCAAGGACCGGGCCATACGCGGAGCAAACTCCGGGTCGTCCTTGCGGCACACCCCAGCGTAGTGACACATCTGGCAGTCGCGCGGTTCCGGGGTAAAGCTGCCCAGCGGCGCGAGCAGGGCAGCGTGGCGTGAGGTCCAGTGGTTCATCAGGCTTTGCGTCGCGTCTTCCAGGGTCGTTTTGTCGCGGCCAGCAACCAGCTTGAGCCGGCGGGCCTGCTCTTGGGCTTCGCTTCCAGCGATGCTGTTTAGCCACTGCCCGCCAAGGATACTCCAATAACCCACCACTGAATGCGCCAAGCGGCGCTCCGGGTGCATCTGCTCCAGGGCCTTGGCGTATAGTAGCAGCTGCGGTACGAGCCCTTCTTTCACCGCACTGCGGCGCGGCACAAAGCGGCGTTTGTAGTCGGTGATGAGCTGCAGGCCCGCCAACTGATCAACGCTGTCGATGGTCCCAGTGAGCACGACCGAGCGGTCACCCACCTGCAGGCGGACCGCAGTACCATCTGCATGGACGAGCCGCTGCTCGCGCTCGCCAGAGCTGCCCCCCGTGACCTCGGCGGCCCCGTAGATGCCAGCGATGTGCGTCGCAAAATCCGGCCACGCGCGCTGTCGCACCTGCAGCTCCAAGGGGGAATCGGCGGCGGCGGCTGGCAGTAGGCGGTCGGTCAGGGTGTTTAGGCGCGCGAGGGCTTGACCCGCCCAGGTGTCCTTCGGCCCGGTGAAGGTGAGCGGCGCATCGAGGTGCTGCTCTTTGTGGCGACCTGTGAAGAAGACCTCGAGCACGACGTGCAGCCAATTTCCTTCGTGGCGGGCATCGTCTTCTTGCGGCAGTTCAACCGGGTGCACACCTAGGCGGTGCAGCAAAAAGCGGTAGGGACAAGCCAGCAGATAGGCCAGGGAGCTGGCCGACTGGTGGCTGAGAAAGCGCTCTGTCTGCTCGTTTGGTACGACACCCTGGTTGCCCAGGCGGTGTCCTGCCGGTGCGGTCTGGCCGCGATCATGGCGCTGGGGCGCGAGCAGCAAAGTCCATTCGGTATCGGCGTTGACCGCATATTCGCGCGTCTGACCAAGGGCGATGGCCGCCTCGATAAAGCGTGAGCGTACGACTGCGTCGCCGCCGCGGTTGGCTGGGTAGAGCAACACCATCGCCGGGAGTCTGGCGCACAGGAGATGGAAGGTGGTGTCCTCGATGGCCTCGAGCAGCTGCCATCCAGGCAAACCGATTTTTGTTTTAAGATAATTGTCGACCAAGTAGTCGCGCGGCAGGGCCCGCGGAAAGTCACCTTCACTAGCGCCGAGGACGAAGGCCACGTCAAACGGCACGTAGCGGGCCTCGGCAACGCTGAGGATCTGGATACCGCGCAGCGGATGGCCGACGCTGCGCACTGGTGCGAGTAACAGTTTGTCGCGCAAAATCTGCAGGAACTCGCGGCGCGTCAGCGCTGTGCGCAGGCGCAGAGACAAGGCACCTAGGGCCTGGCAGAACTCACCCAAGGTTTCGGCGGCCGACGTCATCAGACCGCGACCGACGCCGCCTGGATCGTCCAGCTTGGTCTGGCTCTGCTCCGCAGCGTCGACGCTGAGGAAGTCCTGCACCAAAACACTGAGCACGCCGACCCAATCGGCGAGCTCGCGGCCGTGGGGGAGGGGGCGTTCGGCCCAGCAACCCAAAGCCGTGACGACGGCGCTCAGATAGGCGCGCACCTCGGCGCTGAGGTGCTTGGCCCGGGTTAACTCCTGCAGACTCTCAGATCCGTCGCCCTTGCATAACTCACGACTGAGACGGCTGCTCCATTCCACGGCTCCGGCCGTCCCAGCAATCTCGGCATTGGCTTGTTCTGGCATGAGGCGCCACCAGCGCAGCGTCAATGGGTGGGTGAGCAGTGCCAAGGTTCGCGCCACGGTCTGGTCGCCGAGCAGCAGCTGGATCACGCTGCTCAGCCAGGTGCCGGGTAAGGTCTCGGCAAGCGGGGTGGCGAGGGCGACGTTGGCGGCAAGCTGGGCTCCCTTGAGCATCGCCCGCAGTGGTTTACCATAAGTGACATCATTGGTGACGAGGATGGCGATGCCCGAGGGTGCCACGCCGCCGGCCAAGGCTTGTTGGCTCAAGGTCAACGCATGCGCCACCTCGGCCAGCACGGTGTCGGCGCGGCGCACCTGCAGGGGCTGCGGCGTCGCCCGCACCACCGTTGGCTGACGCAGCGTACCGGGAGCATCGATCATGGTCAGCAGCCACTCAAGCGGGCTCTTGCCGGTGTGCAGTTCGGGTACGGTGCTCAACCATAAGCACGTATCTTCGCGCCGTGCCAGCGCATGCAGCAGAGCCTGGTGGCAGCCCTGCGCACTGCTCAGACCGACGACATAGAGTTGGCGCCACGGCACCGGCTGTTGGCTGGCAAGGTAGCTGGCGAGGCTGGTGCTCAGGCGGGCGAGTCTGCGTTCACTGGTTTCCGCGCCATGCTCGTCTTGGACGGACTGGGCAAAGCGAGTGGCCAGATGGCGCAGTTCGTCGAGGCGCTGGCTCAGGGTGTCCAGGCTCCCTTCGCTCAAGTAAATATTCTGCGCGACGACCTCGGCCAAGCGATCGAAGGCCTCGAGGTTCATGCCCCAGTCGGCAAATTCGCTGAGTAGCTGCTTCACCTCATGCTCGTGTCCATAGCGCAGGTGCTGGTAGGCGCCTTCCTTGAGCAAGCTGGCGAGCAGCAGCTCTTGTTCCAAATCGCCCATGGACCGCAGCGGCTGTGGACCGGAGGCGAGGTCGACAGCCTGGCGCTCGATAAAGTCATCCAGGGTGTAGCAGCGTGGCGGGATAAACGCCGGGCGCTCCTGGGCTAGCATAGCCATCAACCAGGTCGCCAGGCGCTTCGTGGGAAGGACGATGTGGCAACCTCTAAGCTGCTCTGGCGACAGGGCTTTTAGCTCTGCATGCAGCTCCGAGATCAAACAGCTGGAGCTGGGCCAGAGCGACAGGCCGTGGGGAGGCGGATGCTGGTGGTTCATCGCTAAGGTCTCATTGCTCGCGGAATTCAGGGAATACTGGGAATAAACCAGTGCCACCGTCGGTCTGCCATGTTTGCTGGTCTCTGCCGATAGAACAAGATATATATTGGATTCAGACCAGATCAGGTTCCGTGGCCCGTGCGGTATAGCAACAGAGGAAGGCCGGTTATGACCCGTAGTCAATCGGTGGTCAGATATTTAGTCGGCACTTACAAGAGCCCGACGTCCTTGTTCGCACCGCTTTGGCGAGTGGTACCGCTCAATGCGACGACCGAGCAAGTGCTGGGCCTCGAGCTCGCCGAGCAGCGGGCTTATCTGGAAAACCTCTGGCAGTTTAATCACCATCCCAAGCAGGCGCGTTCGGCTAGTCAAGACGATCTTTATGGCCACAGCAAGGGCATCGGTTTCTTGCGGCGTTTCAATCAATTGCCGTGCACGGTGGAAAGCCGCAGGGCAAGAGCTGATCTGCTGCGAGACGTGAATCCGGCGACCTGTCGTATCCTCATCCTGGGCGATGACGATCTGCTGGCCGTGGAGCTGGCGCAGCGCGGCTTCCGTCATGTCACGGTCGCTGACTGCGACCAGCGCTTACTCGAACGCATCCGCGTCGAAACAAAAGACCTAGCGACCCCGCCGCAGATCATCGCTGCGGACTTCCACGCTGGGTTCGTCTGGGATGGTCAGGCCGATGTGATCTTTCTCGATCCGCCTTACAGCGTCTCTGGCGCCGAGGCTTTTTTGCAGCTAGCGATCGCTCAAGCCGCACCCAAGTCGCGCATTTATTTGATGATCAATCCCTTTGTGGTCGGCCGGCCGTTTTCGCAGGTCATCACCCGGGCGGTGCATGCTGGGTATCACCTCGCTAAGCAGCGTCCGTCCTTCAATGGTTATCCGATCGGCTGGTTTGAATCGACGATCTTGCGTTTGGCCTGGCGCTATTTTCTCGGCGTACAGAATGCGCCAAAGGCACCGGAGCAGCTGTATTTCTGCTCCGACTGCTTTGAGTTCCAGCGCGGCTGATTAGGCCGGTTTTTTGCCGTTGAACAGCGACTCTTCGAGATTGTCATCGAGCAGGCTGTCTAGGTTGCTGGTAAAGTCTTCAAGCCCAAAGCTGCCTTCCGATTCCAGAATGGACAACGGCTCAGGTTTATCCAAGCCCTTAGAGCCCTTTTTGCTACCGCCGGTCGGCGTCGCAGACTCCATGATCTCTTGGCCAAACGGACTGGGTAGCTCGGTTTTGACGTCTTTGATCGCAGCGATCGCTAGACTGGCTTTTTTGAAGTTCGGATCAAGCCGGGCGCAGGCCTGCAGACTCTCAATGGCGCGCGTCTTTTTGCCCCAGCGGCGATAGCCGAGCCCCATATTGAAATAGAGCCGCGCTTGGAGCTTGGGGTTCTTGCCCAGCACGCGCAGTGCTGATTCATAGAGGTTCATGCCGGCTGAGTGCCGCTTCTTGCGCATATTCATGACGGCGCAGGTGTTGAAGATCGAGGCCATTTCAAGGTCCGTGGTCACGTCCTTGAGCACGGCGAGTGCCTCATTGACTTGGTTGTCCATCAACTTGCACTGCGCTTTGCCGAGGCGAGCGTCGCGTCGCTCAGGATCGTTGGCCAAGGCCTGGTCAAAGCTCCCCGCGGCATCTTTGAAGCGGTCCATCTCGAGGAGTGCTTGGCCGATATCGACCAGGCGGTCCACGTCGTGCGGGTTGAACAAGCTGGCTTGTTCAAGGGCTTTTAAGCCGTCGTCAAAGCGGCCCAGTTTCATCAGGCAGCGGCCAAGGAGGTGGACTCCGCGCAGGTAGGGAGGGTTCGCTTTGTCCATCCCGGTGAGGATGGTCAGAGCGCTGTCGAGTTCGCCCATTTCCATCATCAGCTCGGCGGCTTCCGTCTTGAGGCGGAGGTTGTTGGGGTGCTTTGGCAGCAGTTTAACTAAGATCTTGGAGCCCTTCTTGAGATCACCGTCAAGGCGCGCTTTCTGGACGTCGGCAAGTGCCTTTTTGATCTCGTCGGCCAGGGTCTCGGCGAGCAGCATATTGGACAGCCGACCGCCGAGGTTGCGCTTGGTGATCTCCTCGGTAAAGATCTGCGAGACGGCGTATTCCGCTGCCGTGGCGATGATTTGGTTGGTCACCTTGTCGGCCACCAACATGATCGGACGCGTCGGCCCTGAGGCGGTCTTGCGATTTTGGCCAAGAACCAGGGCCACTTCGGCTGGGCCGACCTGCCAATCGATGAGCAGAAGGCCTTTGGGCAGGCGCTTTAGGGCTTCGCTGCAGGCCTGTGCCTCGGTCACCGTGAGGATGTTGCTGATCCCCTTCATCTTGAGGTGTTCGGTGGCGATTTTGGTCAGCTCGGCCTGACGTGTGAACAAAATGACGTCCACGATGTTGGCTGCGCTCATGCTTGGGCCTTTCTGCCTGGAACAGACTGGCAAGGACAGCCTTTAGTCTAGCAGACTTGCAGGTTTTTCCGTAGTGGAGCGAGGGCTGCGGCGAGCCAGCAGCTTAGAGTATGTTTCATTGTTATGAATTCGTGTTTAATTTTATTGAATTATTAAAATAACTATAGTATTAATGACTCACTCAAGGTTTATCCATGGTTGCCACAGGGCAAAGGGCGCCGCATGCCTAGCAAAAGACAACTTACGACCCTGCTCGTGCAGGTTTGGCTGGCAGCTGCGGCCTTGGGGTGCGGCCAAGTTAAGGATCTTATTGGAGGTAAGACCCCGGATAGTCCGGCCGATGCCAATCCTTATCCTGTCGCGCCGGCGGCGCCCCTTGGTCTGAGCGCGACTCCTGCCGCTAAGGCAGCAGCTCCGCTGATCACGCGCTTGGTCGATGGGACGATCATCCCGGCGCATGTGAAGGCCACCAGCCTGCGGATCGCGGTCGTCGCCAACGACCCAAGCGCCAGCTTTGACTGCCAAGTTGGCGGCCAGTGGACCTGGGTGCCGTGCAATGCCGGTGCTGGTTACGACTTCGGTCGTTTGGCCCACAGCATGAGCTATAGCGTTGCGATCCGCGCTCGGGGAACCGACGGCCGGGTCGATGCGCACCCCTTGCTCGTCACCTTTTACAGCGATATGGACGACGGTATCGCCCCGACCATCCCAGGAGTGGTTCAAAGCTTGGCGGCAAAGGTGACCCTGCCGACGTCGGTTGCTGACCTGCCGGTCTTGGTGAAGCCGACCACTCCCGCAGCAGTGGCTAACCATAGTCGCTTCCTTCAAGTCGGTGCCTACTACGCCATGACCGTCCCCGGCACCGCCTTGGTCTCCGGGTTTGCGACCGACAAGACCTATAACGGTGTCCTTCACACCATGCTGCTGATGCCAGGCGGTGGCTCGATCATCGCCAACAATGGGATCTGCACGGCCAGCTATCAGCGGCCGGTCACTGCGGCGGATGGTTCGCTTTACTGCGACGCAACGCCCTCCAGCGCCGATCAGCTAGCCGCTGGCGCCGCGTCGCTACCGCGCAACTTCATCGAGCTGAACCTCGCCCCTGGCGCAGGCCGGCATGAGGCTTTACTGGTCGCTGCGGTCGACGGGACCGGCAGCGAGGCCGATGCAGACCCGGCGGTGGAGCGTCTCACCATCACCAGCCGCTGCCAAGGTGCCGTGGCCGCAGGTCGGAGCCCGCTCCCCTTGGTCAACCAATTCTACGCTGGAAGCGCTCAGATGCAGACCCTCGTCTGGTGCCAAACCACATCCGCTGCGGGTCGCAGCCAGTGGCTGGGCATGGTCAAGGCCGCCTTGACCGCCGATCAGGCCGGACCATCGCTGCGCATCATTTATGCCATCGATGCAAGCCAGGCGCTGGTCACCAGCACGCAATTCATCGAGCGCGTGACGCAGGCCTTGCGGCTTCAGCTGACACCTATTGCACCGCTGACGCCTTCGGCGTAAAAGTTCGAGATGACGACTTTACCGCCCACGACCCTAAGTCCGAGTGCTTTTGCGGCGCTCTTCGATCACACCCTGCTGAAACCAGAGGCGACCCCCGCCCAGGTGCAGCAGCTGGCCGATGAGGCTGTGGAGCACGGCTTTGCCGGGGTCTGCGTCAATCCCTGTTACGTGACTTTAGTCGCTAAGCGCGTGACCGGGTCAGCTGTGCTCCCAGTGGCCGTGGTCGGCTTTCCACTGGGCGCCAATCGCACCGATATCAAGATCGACGAAACTCTGCGGGCGATCGGCGAGGGGGCCCGCGAGGTCGACATGGTCATCAATAGCGGTTACTACCGCAGCGGTGACAAGTCCCCAGTGCGTCATGAGATCGCTGCTGTGGTGCGGGCGGCGCGGGGAGTCCCCGTCAAGGTCATCATCGAGACCGCTTATCTTGCTCCGAGCGAGATTCAAGAGCTGAGCCTATGGTCCGCCGAAGCTGGCGCCGCCTTCGTCAAGACCAGTACTGGGTTTAGCCCACGGGGGGCGACGACCGAGGACCTCGTGTTGATGCGCAGCGCCCTCGTCAATCACCCCAAGGTGCAGCTCAAAGCCTCGGGTGGCATCCGCACTCTGGAGTCCGTGCTTGCCATGGTGCACGCTGGAGCTGACCGGATCGGATCGAGCTCGTCGGTGGCGATCCTTGCGGCCTATGCCCAGGCCGCTGCCGGCAAGGTCTAAGGTCCCGCTTGGTCTAGGCAGGGTTTGCCCGGCAAGTCGGTGCGATTGCGGACCTGCTCTCGCCTGATATCATTGAATTGGACCCTCATCTTTGACGCCTGCCCGGATTAAAAAAAGCTAGCCACATGTTGAGCCTGCGCGACCAAGTCTTTTCCGCCAAGGAGGAGTACACAGTGTTATCTGTGCTCCCGTGCGGTCAGGCTATGGTCAAGGCCTTTGCGCGTTCCTCCCGTGGGGACAAAGTTCGCATCACGGTCCTTGCGACAGCGGGCATGAATGACCGCCAGGTCGAGCAAATGCGTGCTTTGATCGTGTCGCGCTCAGCGCTTCCGCTAGCGCTTTGGCCGCAGCTGCGCGAAAGCAACGTGCAGGGTGGTCATCTCTACCTGATTGAGACCTTACCCGAAGGTGCCTTGCTAGCCGAGTGCAGCAAGGGTGGACGGGGGCTCGATGCGCGCACCCTGATGACCTTTATGCTGGCGATCACCAAGGTCTTGGAAGAGGCGCACCAGCAGGGTCTGAGCCACAAACAAATTTGGCCAGGGACGCTTTATCTGATCAACCAAGATTGGCGGCGGCCGATGCTCCTTGATCTCGGCGAGTCGGAGCTGCTGCCACCGGTGGACTCTGACCAGATGGATCCATTGCGCTACGCGCCGCCAGAACGGTTTGGCCATGTTAGCGGCGGCAACGGTCCGGCTGCGGACTTGTATGCGCTCGGCATGGTCTTGTACGAACTAGCGACCAAGTCCTTGCCAGTGCGCGGCTCGACCCTTGCGGATATCGCCCGCAGTGTTTACACCTCCGTTCCAGATCCTTTGCACGCCGTGGTGCCCGGCATGCCGACCATGCTCAGCGACATCGTGGTGCGGCTCATGCGTAAATCTCCGGGTGATCGCTACCAATCTGCCCGCGGGCTTGCGGCTGATGTCGAGCAATGCCTGAGTCTGCTTGATAAGCCTCACCTTAGCCAAAGCTTTGCCCTCGGGCGGCACGATCATAAACGAGAATTGAATTACAAAATTCCCCTGGTGGGACGCCACCGCGAATTCACCTCGCTCAGCCGCGGCCTTGAAAGCGCCGCACGTGGTCAAGGGACCTTGCAGCTGATTGCCGCGCCGTCCGGCATGGGCAAGACGCGGCTGGCCCGCGAGATCCTCAGCGCTGCGGCGCAGGCTGATTTCACCACCTTCACCGTCAAGTTCTCGTCCTTCGAGGTGAATGTACCGCTGTGCGCCATCAATCGGTTGATTCGCGACCACGCCGCCATGGTCCGCCAGTTGCCAACCGAGGTCCGTCTGGCGTGGCAAAACCGGCTGCTTGTGGGCTTAGGCAGTCGTGGTCAATTGCTCAGCAAGCGGCTCGACTTTTGTCAGGATATCTTCCCGGTATTCCCGGCGCATGCAGTACTCGCCCGCGAAGAGGAGGAGCGGATCTTTTTCCAAACCTTCGCGCAGTATATCAGCCTGCTGGATACGCGGGGGCGCGGCACCTACATCTTTATCGACGATTGGCAATGGTGTGATGCCCTGTCGGTGACCCTGCTCAAGCAAGTCGCCATTCTTGCCCAGACCCAGCCGCTTGGGCTGGTTCATCTGATTGGTGCCTACCGCAGCGAGGAGGTGAATCCGCAACATCCACTGAGCCTCCAAGTCCTGCCGCAAATCCGCAGTGCCGAGCAACTAACGTTGAATGCACTGGACGCGCATGGCTGCAGCGACCTAGTCGAAGCTCTGCTCGACGAGCGCAGCCCTTTTGTCGATGAGCTGAAGGGCTTTGTCCATGCGGTCAGCGGTGGCGTGCCGTTTTTCGTCTATCAAGTGCTCGAAACCATGCTGCATCATGGCATCGTCGCTCTGGGCGCCAATGGTGCGTGGAGCTTTGACACCCAGCGGGCGCAGGCGCAGATTTCCGCTAGTGATATGCGTCAATTGATCAATCAACGCTTGAAGCAACTCAGCGACATCGAGCTTACTTTGATCAAGGTCGCTTCGATCGCCGGAGCCTCGATTGCGATCGACGCCTTATACCAAATCTACAATGGTCACCTGCGCTATAAAAATCCTGACTTTGCATTGGACCTAAGCACCGACGAAATCATTAAAAATGGCCTCGACCAACTGCGACACAAACACCTCATTGCGAAACGTCAAGATCAACTGGTGTTTGCCCACGACCGCATTGTCAGGGGGGCCTTCGACCTACTGGGCGCTGACGAGCGCAAGGAACTGCACTACGACTACGGTGTTTATCTCAGCGATAAGCTGTTGAAGGCGCAGGGACTGGCCAACTCCCGCGATATCTTCGAGGCGGCTTATCATTTCATGGCTGGCCATCCTGAGCGCAGCTCACAGCTTGCGATCACCGTGCTGACGCGGGCCGGGGAGCGGGCCGTTCGTCTCTTCGCCTACCGTAAAGCCAAGGAGTATTTGGAACTCGCCGTCAAATTATCACCCGCAGTGCCACCCAAGGACACCGAGGTGGTAGACGACCAAACTGGCTGGCACCACCTGATGGAGCTATATGCTGATGCCCTGTCGGTGGCCGATGATCCGAGGATGGCGATCAATATTTACACTACGCTGCTGGAATGGACGCGCGAATCCTATCGCCGCGCGGCCATATACGGCAAGATCGCTCGCAACCATCTCTTTCTCTTCCGCTACGATTTGTCGGTTGAAGCCGGTAATAAGGGGCTTGGTGAACTGCGCGCCAAATACGTCACCTCGGACCTCAAATCACTGCTGATGATTGCGCTTGGCGCGCCGCGCTTTGTCGCAACGCTGCTTTGGTTTTGGCTGTTTGGCAAACAGACGCGTGAGGTGTCAGGTAAGGCTGAGCAAGCCGCGCTTGATCTGCTGATGAATATCCTCGTCCCCGGATACTTTATGAAGCCGCTTGGGGCCATCGCCAATTTTATGGCTCCGACCTGCAGGCTGCTCTTTTACAAGGACTGTCGGTTTCGGGCGTTGATGTTTGGCTACTGGGGGATCGCCACCGCCTCTCTTGGGCTTGAAAAGATCAGTCGTCGCTGCTTTGATCGGACTCAGGACTATCTCGACCGAGAACCAAATCCAGTTGATCAAGCATTTATCTATATGACGCGAGGCTATCTGCTGGAATTACCGCTCGGCAACGTCGCTTTGGCGCGGGATTATGTGCACCGCTCGCTGCGCATCACGCAGGAAATTGGTGAGTCGTTCTGGCAGGTGCTAGCCCACCAGGCGGTGATCGATACGGACTTTTTCGCCTTTGGTGATGGTGCCGGTGTCGCTGCGGCTGAGCATATGGTCGATATATACCGAAGAGCGTCGTTCGAACCGACGGTGATGGCGAGTACGCTCAGGATTTGGCAGGGCCTTGGGCGGATGTCCGAGTTCCACCACTGGCGGCAACTCGTCGATTCGGCACACCAAAGGTTTCAGGCAAGTGGCTTTGAAACCATCGACGCAATCTACGCGGCGACTCACCCGGGCGAAATCCTGCTGCGTGGCGGTAACGCCGAGCAGGCTTTGCCGCGCTTGTCCAGCGGCTTAAAAATGAGCCTAAAGCACGCCCATCGCGTCGTTTACTGTTGTTACTGTCCGATCCTGTTGGCCCAGGCTCTGACCCGCTGCGGCCATCACATCCGCGCCTTGGTGCCGCTTTTCGTCGCTTGGTTTGACGTCGCTTTGGGGGTGCGCCTCTTTCTGCCGCAGACCCTCTTCGCCACTGGTGAGGTGGCGCAGGCGTTTGGCTTTAGGCGCTCGGCGGAGAGTCTCATGCGCCGATCCATCCGCTACGCGATGGGCCGCGGTTGGCATGGACCTGCCAACGACCTGCGGGTGCTGTTTGCGCGCTTTTTGCTGTCATTCGATCCTGAGGCCGCATTGTTTAACCTGTCCGTTGCAAAGCAGCATTTCCAGTCATTGGGTCAAAGCTTTCATGTCGCCGAGTGTGCCGCCCTCATGGTCAGTGCCGAAGGCGCATTTGATGCCCTCTTCCCCGCCGCTCAAGGGCGGCTCTTGGCCGCTCTTACGCCCTCTGGTGAACAGGTGCCAGCGTTAAAACGGCGACTTGAGACCAGCGCCGTCATCGACATGTTTTTAACCCTCAGTGAAGCCTCGACGCTGGAACATGTGGCCACAGTCGCATTGCAAGTCGCCGCAGATTGCACTGGAGCTGATCATGGCGTGCTCTTTCTGCCTGAAGCCGGAGGCTGGCGCGCCGTTGCATCGCGCGGCTTGCCGCCCAACGCGTCTTTGGCAACGGAGCGGCTTGGCGAGACGATCGATACCGAATTCCTAAACAGCATTCGGCCCAACCTGGATGGACCTTGCATCAGACCGCTCCAGGGGCCGGCCCTCGATGCCGAGGCGGTTATGGTCGTGCCGATGCTTTACGAGCGCACCTGTTACGGCCTAGCCTATCTCGGCCACAGGCAGATCCGTGAGCTGTTCGAGCAGCAATCGCTCGAGGTGTTGTCTTCATTGACGACGCAGATCGCCATCACCCTGTGCAATTTCCAGCTTCTGGCGAAAGTCCAGGGCCTCAATGCCGAGTTGGAGCAAAGTCTGAGCGATGTCGAAGCCGAGGTGTCGAGGCGAACCAGTGACATCCGCTCGATGTTTCAGGCGATCGAACTAGGCGTGCTGGTGGTACGCGCTGACTTCTCCATCCACGACGAGTTTTCAGCTCACCTTGCGATCATCCTCGAAACGGAGGCCATCGCCGGACGAAGTATCATCGACGTGCTGTTTGCCAACACCCTGGCGACGGACGAGCAACGCTCGCTGACAAGCTCAGCTCTTGCCTCTTGTCTTGGCGAGGAGGCTTGGATCTTTGACCTAAATAAGTCCTGGTTACCCCAAGAAATCATCCGCATGTCCCCAGCGGGTGGCCAGAAGATTCTCGAATTACAATGGAATCCGGTGATCGCTCCGAACGGCGTCATCGACAGGATCCTCCTTGTTCTGCGCGACGTCACCCACCTGCGCGAACTGACGGCACTGGCCGATCAGGGGCGGCGCAATTTAACCATGATTGGTGAGCTTCTCGGCAGTGACGCTGACTTATGCGGTCGCTACCTTGATGCTGCGGCCACCGATCTGCAAGCCATCCTCACTCTGATCCAGGGGACTGGCTCGGACTCGTCGTCGTCGACGACCCTTAAATTGATGTTTATTAAACTGCACACGATCAAAGGACTCGCCCGCACCCTTTGTCTATCCTTTCTTTCCGCCGCAGCCCATCAGGCCGAGAGCGGGTTTGCGGCGCAGCGGCAAGTTGCGGCAAGTTGGGAGCCAAGCGGGCTGCGCCGGGACCTTGCCGAAGTCGAAGCGGTCCTTGCCAGCTATCAGCACCTGAACACGCACGTGCTCAAACGCCACGTACACGCGGCGGACCTACCAGCAGCGACGCCGCTGCGGACGTTTGCCGGCGAATCTGCGCAGCATATCTTCAGCCAATGGTTTGCGCGCATCGATGATCTAGCCCGTGAGCTGGGCAAGCCAGCGCCGCAGGTGAAGATTGAGGTGGACGAGGGCCTGTGTCTGCCGCCCACCTCCGTGAATGTTCTGACTAAAGCCATGGTACACATCATTCGCAACGCCATGGACCATGGGATCGAGTCGCCACTGGAGCGTCAGCGCAGCGGCAAGAATCCGGCCGGAAGCCTCTACTTACAGGCGCGTCAGGCCGGCGCCACTCTAGTGCTGCGCTTTGCCGATGACGGGTCGGGTCTGGATCTGGTTCGCTTGCGCCAGCAAGCAGTGTTAACCGGCCTGATGCCGGCCGAAGCTCAGCTTTCCCCGCAACGCCTCGCGGAACTTATCTTTGCGCCGGGACTGTCGACAGCCCCTGGCTTGTCGCAGACCTCGGGTCGCGGTGTTGGTATGGATGCGGTAAGGACGATCTTAGAGCAACATGGGGGCGAGGTGCAGGTGATCATAACGAGCACCAACGCGGATCGCGCACTATTCGTCTTCGAAATTAAGATCCCACTGCCTGCAGACCAGCTATCTCCAGTGGCGGGCCGCAAGACGGCTTAAAACGCTATAGGAATGCCGCTCCTTAAGTTGAGGCGATCCCGAGCACCTTCACCGCCGCTGCAAGCACCAGGTCCGGACTGCAGGGCTTGATGATCCAGGCCTTGACCCCGCACTCCTTACCTTGCGCCTTTAGGCCTGGCGAGGACTCCGTCGTCAGCATAAACGAGGGGGTGGTCCGATGGGTGCTCAATGCGCGAATGCGCTGCAGCATCGTCAGGCCATCCATTTCCGGCATGTTGTAGTCGGATACGATCAAGTCGATGTCGCCATGCGTCTCGGCTTGGGCCAGTCCACTCGCTCCGTCGCTGCCGTAAATCACTTGATGTCCGGCCTTTTGTAAGTAGTCACCGAGTTCTGTTCGAGTGATTTCGGTGTCATCCACTACGAGGATTTTCGCCATATTCTTAACCTTTGTTTACCTAGACATTACAGGAATTCAATAGAACCGCCATCCGCAACGGCGAAGGCCTCGTTGAAATCGAGCCCATGGACCACTGCCGGGTCAGCAAAGTCGATGGTCGAAGTACAGACAAAGGTGGCGCCAGTGGCCACCACCGACCACGCGTCGGTAGCGCTGCGGTCCGTCACGCGGTCGTTGAAGAACAACTCATCTAGACCGCTGGTGATCACCGGCAGGCTGATGCCGCATTCGATACCGCGGTGCTGCAGCTCACCCTTGATCCCACCTGCGGTCAGGTTGGCATACTCGCGAAAGAAATCTTGAACGCGCTCCTGCTGCCTGGCGGTGCTGCTGGTCAAGACCGATAGTCGCTGCAGCAAGGTCATGACATCGGACCGGTTGAAATGGGCCTTGAAGGTGACCCGCAGGTCGCGGCTTGCGAGTAGCACGATGGCCTGCATGTACCCGTGGACCAGAGCGTTGCCTAGTGGCAGCGGCCCATCGGCCACGGCCTCCGGCGTCACTTGCAGCATCGTCTGAAAGCGCCTGCGGGCATAGAAGCGGATGAGCTTCTGCAGAGCCAAGCAGCCGGAATCTACCGTGTGACCTGTTTGGTTAGGAGGCATCAGTTTGTCACTCATCCTATGATTGTCTTGGCTTTACCACGACTAAGCAACCACCAAGCGAAGATCCTGGACCTAGAATCTGGTCGTCCAGATAAGATTCGAGCAATTCTTTCGCTGTGTCATGGGCTTAACTCCCACGGTGACTACTACCTGCTGAAGAGGTCGCTAAAACGTCTCATTCCATCCTATCATAGAGGCAGCAAGACACGTGTTGTCACCATCTTCAGACCTGTAGGACAGTGCACATGAACGATATTTCGGTGATCAAGATGGAGGAGCTTTTTGGCCACAATCTCCGTGCCACCTACGAGATCATCACCGACATGGAGAAGGCACGCGCGGCGTTTGAAATGCTGATTCACGATATGGCTGATGCCTGTTTGCTGCTCGATGCGGATGGCCGGTGTATCTGGGGTAACCTGGCCGCCGCCGATCTCTTTGACGTCGATCAAGAGATTATCGGCCGCCTGAGCCTCATTGGGATGCTGGCGCCAGCGGCCGCCCGGACCTTTATCGCGCACCTGGAGGACGCTCAATCATCAGGAAAACACGCCGCCCCCTTCGACCTGGCCATCCCCGTTCATGGCAAGATGCGTGAGTTGTCCTGGTACCTGCGTCCATTTCACGGCGTGATCCACCATCCCCGCGGCCTGTGGGTTGCGGTTGGACACGATGTCACGACCCTGCTCGCCGAGCGCGCGGCAAAGATGCGGCTTGAAGCCGAGATGGACACAGCACGGATCATCCAAGGTGCCCTCTTTCCGACCCAAAGTGATGGCGTTGGCTCACTCAAGCATTGCAGCTTTTACGGTGCGGCCGACCGCTGTAGTGGCGATTGGTGGGGGCGCTTCTCGATGTCGCCTGACCTCGAGCTCGTCTGCATCGGCGATGTGACGGGCCATGGGGTGGGCTCGGCACTGGTTACGGCAGTCACCCACGGCTACTTCACCACCCTGGTGCAGATGGCCGGGCGCTTGAGCGCAGCTGAGCTCCGCTCTCCGGGATTTATCCTAAGTCAACTAAACTCGATCCTCATTGCGACGAATCAATCCATGCAGATGACCATGTTTCTGGCACTGATCGACCTTAAAACCAAGACCTTGCGCTATGCCAATGCTGGTCATAATTTCCCCTACCTGATCCCAGCAGATCCCAAGGACGAACGCATCGCCAAGCAGACCTACCGGACCAATCCCTGGCCATTTATCCCCTTGGTCCCGGGTGGCAGCACCTTAGGCTATATGGCGGACTCACGATATGAAGACCATCAGTTGCCTCTTCTCCACGCCGATCGCTTGTTGTTTTACACCGATGGGTTGATCGAAAATGAGGCGGCCTCTGGCAAACCCTGGGGTATCCGGCAACTGCAACGCCGCATAACGTCGGGCGTGCACCTGGCCCTTCAAGATATGCTGGACGGCATCGTCGAAGGCGCGAAGCAACACTGTGGCGCAGTGCCGTGGGCTGACGATGTCACCCTCGTCGCTCTTGAACTGAACTTTGCAAACGGTGCAAACGGGGTCAGTCACTCCCGTTAAGGTGCTGGCCTGCTTTTGGCTTCCCGTAATGCCCCTAGGTCGGCTTTGTTGCAAAAATCCTGCCCTCCAGCCTTCCCGCTCTCCCAGTTGCGCGGAATAAAGCCGCTGCTCAAAAACTGGGAGAGCGGGAAGGCTGGAGGGCAGGATTTTTGCAAAAGCGCCCCTGAGATTTTGTAACCATCTGTGGCAAACGGGGTCAGTCACTCCCGTTAAGGTGCTGTTTGCAAACGGGTGCAAACGGGGTCAGTCACTCCCGTTAATTGCAAACGGGGTCAGTTTTTGAGCAGCGGCTTTATTCCGCGCAACTGGGAGAGCGGGAAGGCTGGAGGGCAGGATTTTTGCAAAAGCGCCCCTGAGATTTTGTAACCATCTGATATTAAAGCATCTCTCTGAGCGACTATCAGCTTCCGCCGGCAAACGCCGATAGCTCTTTGGTAGTATCGGAGGGCCTTTGCCATTGCATAGCATTCACCACAACCATCTTTGCCTCGTGGCCCTTGCCTTGCTGGGTACGGCCTGCGGATCGACGAGTTTGAGCACGGCGCCCAAGCTGACGATTGGCATGCTCGGCGTCTTTACCGCTCCGACTACGGCAACTGGCAACAACATGCCTAAATCAGAGACCTTCTCGATGCTCTCGGCGACTGCGACCACGGCCGCCGGCAAGTCCCTGGCTCTTTACGAAGGCAAGGCGTTGAGTTTTACCGTAGTCAATCGACCGCAGATTATTTTGGAGTACAAACTTTCCGAGGTCTCGGGCGAGACGATCAGCAGTGTTAGCGTCCTTTTTGACTCGTCACTGACGGCGACTGGCAAGTACAACGCGGCCATGACCACGACATTGACCAATGCCACGGTGACCTACGCTGCGCCGCTGGTGGTGACGACGACCAAGGCCTTTCGCCTCAACGTCAACGTCGACTGGGAAAACACCGTCAATCGCGACGATACTGCCAAGACCGAGTCGCTTCAGTCACCAACGCTAGAGCTCGTGCTTGGCGACAGCGGCAGCTAAAAACAGGACGTTAAACCCGGTGTTTTGACCGCGGGTTGAGGCCTGCACCTAGCCGGTGTGTGGCACATTCTGCTGTCATATTTGCAGCCCCCCGACTAGAATCGCCGCTTCAAGGCACCGTCGCCTCTTCCGGAGTATGGCTTCCATGGCCCAGCAGCAGCGCAATATCGTCGTCCGATTCTTTTTTGGCGTCTTACGGTTTATCCGCAACTATTTTATCACCATCGGTGTCATCACCACGGTGTTTTGGGTTGGAGGGATCCTGCTTCTTGTGCGGGGGCCGTCCATCGATTTTGAGTCGATGTCTGGTCATAGTGTCGCTCTGAGTACGCAACACCCATCGCCGCTGCGCCTCGAGCTTTCTGGTAAGATCGCCGAAAACCAGCCCGGTTTTTCTGAAGGCCTCATGGCCCATATCCTTGGTGGGGATAAATCGATCTACCTGCCAGAACTGCGCAGTGTCCTGCAGCGCGCGGCCACGGACGGGCGTATCAGCGAGTTGCAAGTGATGCTGATGCCGCTGGCTGGCTCACCCGCCAACTACGCTGAGCTGCGGCGCATCATCGCCGACTTCCATGAAGTCGGCAATAAGCCGATTCGCTTCTATCTAGCCGCGGCGCAAGACTGGGGTTATTACCTCGCCTCCGTCGGTACGACCATCACCATGAATCCGGCAGGAGAGATCTCGATTCCCGGACCGGCATTTCAGCTCATTTACTTCGGTGATGCTTTGAAGAAGCTCGGCATCGATATCGACGTAGTGCGCGCAGGTAAATACAAATCGGCATTTGAGCCCTTTACCACCAACAAGCCGAGTGAGCCGACCTTGGAGGAGTATAACAGCCTACAAAAGAGCTTGCTCGACCACATCGTCGCAGTTGTGGCAAACGGTCGCAACAAGCCCGAAGCGACGGTCGCTGGCTGGTATAAACAATCGATTTATACCGCCGAGGCGGCGATAAGAGCTGGCATCATCGATGGGGTAGGGTACCCGCCGGCGGATCATTCCGGGAACAGCAAGGTTGAGGTAACCAGCGACCCGGTGGCTTTGGATGACTACGCAGCGGCGACGCACGGCGACAAAAGCAAGAAGGAGTCGGTCAAAGACAAAGGTGGCATCGCCCTGATCGAAGCCGTCGGCGAGATCAGCCTGAGTGGAGGCAACAATCCGTCGTCCAATGACGGCATTTCGCCTGACGAGATCCACAAGCAAGTGGCTTGGGCCCTCGACAACGATGAAGTCAAAGCCGTGGTCCTGCGCATCTCTAGTCCTGGTGGGTCAGCGACGGCCTCGGACATGATCTGGAACGACATCAAA
>Ga0315278_10000596_pt1 | contig 32056 bp, 23 predicted proteins | sample YL17G06_0_MG_FD_203880 | JGI IMG/M metagenome (GOLD analysis project Ga0315278, IMG submission 203880) | Sediment microbial communities from Yellowstone Lake, YNP, Wyoming, USA - YL17G06_0 | ecosystem: Environmental > Aquatic > Freshwater > Lake > Sediment | place: USA: Wyoming | collected... | reverse complement strand
CCTGAGCCACGACGGCTATCGCGACCATCAGAACGCGAACGGTCCGGCTCTTCATGGAATCCCCCTCAACCGAATCACGATCCACTCCTGCCCTCTGCAGACATCCGGCTCAACGGGGGCGTTCGGCAACGAGCCGAACTGGACGGCGCTGCACCATTGACACGATTCCGCCCGGGAGGCTCGCCGTGAGGGTCACAACGGCATAGAGGAGCGCCATCGACACCGCCACGTCGGCTGGAATGCCGATCTGGCCGAACAGCAACAGGTACAGCGCCTCGCGGATGCCAAGACCATTCACGCTGAGCGGCAGCATCCCCGCCAGCGAGATGAGGGGCACGAACACCGCCAGCGCCGACACCGGCACATCGTGGGCGAGCGCCTTGGCGTTCAAGAATACCACGAGGATGACGACAGCCTGGAACACGAACGAGATGCCGACGGAGGCCGAAATCACGCCGGCCGCACCCCGGTAGGGCACGACGGCGTCGTAGAGCGACGTGGCCCGCGAGCGGATGCGCGCCAGCGGCGTCATGGCGATCAGGTAGTCGACCAGACGATAGGCGTGCCGGTTGGTAATCACCAGATTGGCGGCAATGAATGCGGCGAAGAGCAGCAGCGAGAGCGACAGCAGCGACAGGCGCATCACGGTGACCGGCGGCGCGAACGCGGCGGCAATCGTCGCGATGGTGAGCAGCGCAAACAGGCCGACGTTGCGCTCCATGAACACGGACATGGTCGATCGGGCCAGCGCGCCGGTGTCGCGGGCGAGGACGATGGCCTTGACGGCGTCGCCGCCGACGATGGTCGGCAGGAAGATGTTGAAGAACATGCCGATGAAGTAGAAGCCGACGATGCGCAGATAGGGCACGACGAGTTTCACGGGCCTGAGCAGCAACCACCACTTGCAGGCGCTCAGCCATTGGCCGGCGACGTAGACGACCACGCCGAGGACCACCCAGCCAATCTGGACGGTGCGCAACCTGGCCCACAACACGCCGACATCGACCAGGTACGCCACCAGGGCGTAGAGCGCGGCGGTGATGACGATCTTGACAAGCGTCGAGAGGACCCCTGTGCGCTGGGCGGATCCGATGGGATCTTGAGCGGTCGGCTCCGGAGCAGACAACATCTCAGAATGTCGGGAGGTACGGCGACAGGTACCGGGCAATCACCGTCAGGCGGTTGGTCATCATCAGGACGCCGACGGCAATGAGCAGGACGCCCGACGTGACTTCGATGGCGTGGTAGTGCTTGCGGATGCGCGCGAACACCGCGAAGAACTGGTTGATGGCGAGCGACGTGATCAGGAACGGGATGCCGAGGCCAAGCGAATAGGCCAGCAGCAGTTCGATCCCCTGCCAGACCGTTTCCTTGCTGGCGGCAATGGCCAGGATGGCGGCCAGGATGGGTCCGATGCAGGGTGTCCATCCGAACGCGAACGCGATGCCGACGACGATGGCGCCCAGCGGGCCGGCAGGTTTCTTCTGCGTCTGCACGCGCTTCTCGTTGTAGAGCCAGCCGATCTTCAGCACGCCCATCATGTGGAGGCCGAACAGGATGATCACGGCCCCCGCCACCTTGCCGAGGATGCTGAGGCGGCTCATCAGGAACTCGCCGACGGCGCTGGCGGACGCGCCAAGCGACACGAAGACGATCGTGAATCCGCAGATGAAGCCGAGCGACGACAGCAGCACCTTGCCGCGCGCGCGCGCCGTGCCCTGGGCGTCGTCTCCGCCGCGCATTTCGTCGAGCGACACGCCGGAGACAAATGACAGGTAGCCCGGGATGAGCGGCAGGACGCACGGCGAGACGAACGACAGCAGGCCGGCGACGAAGGCAGCAAGAAGCGTGACGTTATCCATGGTTTACAATTTCACCAATTCCGCGCGTGCAACGCGGGGCTCGCCTTTGATCGGCGGCAGGTCCTGGAACATGTGATCCCACTTCCAGCGCTCGGACGGATTCGACGTCTGGAGCCACATCCGCGCGGTCTGCGGCTTCCTGAAACTGACTCGCGCAATCCCGGCAATCCCGGGCGTGCCGGCCATCGTCTCGGCGATCGCGGCACGCACCGCAGCCGAATCCGCGTACGTCAGCGTGACGCCAAGCGCCTCAGCGACCTGCGTCAGCACCAGCCAGTCTTCGCGCGCCTCACCGGGCGGATTCATGGCGCGCGATGTGGCCTGCAGACGGCCTCCATCATTGGTGCAGGTCGCGTCCTTTTCCGTCCAGGCAGCCCCGGGCAGCGCCACATCAGCGGCCGCCGCCAGCGCCGTGCGCACGGGGCCCTGCACGATGAGGTACGTCAGTGTGCCTGATGTTCTGGCGTCGACAATCCAGGAGACATCGCCGATGCTGCCGTCGGGCCCCGGGTCGAGGACAAACAGCGCTCTGACCGCGCCCGATTCGACTGCGCCGCGCAACGCGGACAGATCGGGGCGAGCCGATTCGCCGGCGGGCACATTGAAGCCGAAGGCACGGGCGCCGGCCACGTTTGGCGCATCCACGGCCGGCACCTTGAACTTCGTGTGGGCGGGCTGCGGCTTCTCCGAAAGTGCCCAGCTCACATCAACACGGCGCGCCGCGTCGGGTCCCTGTGTGCGCTGCACGAGTTCACGAACGAGAAACAGTTCTTCGTGCGACGCATGCGCCGACACGAGGACGCGGAACGCTGGCGCTCCGGCCTGCATCACTGGCCGGAGGTGCTCGGCAAGGCGGGCAAGGGCAGCGGTCCACGTGGCCGCCGCCTGCGCTCCGGAACGCTGGCGCACCAGCGGCGTCGTCATTCTCGCGTCGCTTTCGACCCAGTGATACTGGAAGCGGCCGATGTCGCACATCCAGTAGCCATTCACGTCCGCGTTGTAGCGCGGCGTGATCCGGATCAGCTGCGTGCCCTTCGCCCACTCGGGCTTGGCCTTGAGCCACACGGTCGTGCTGCAGCCCTTCGAACACAGCGTGCACGTCGTATCGACAGCGATCGGGTTGTCCCACGGCCGCGACTTGAAGCGGTAGTCGCGCGTCGTGATGGCGCCCACAGGGCACACATCCATCAGGTTGCCGGAGACGAGCGAGTGCACGCCCCGCTCCCGAAAAGTGGAGATCTGGCTGCCGTAGCCGCGATCGACGAGCCCGATCTGCGCCGAGCCATCGATGTCGCGCATGAAGCGCACGCATCGTGTGCAGAGGATGCAGCGGTTGCGGTTCAACATCAGCGTCGGGCCAAAATCGACGTCGGCCTTTACGCCCTCGCCGTCGAACGTGCGGCGCGGGAACTCCATCCGGCTGCGATCGGGGCCGAACGTGTACGAGAAATCCTGCAGCGGGCACTCGCCGCCCTTGTCGCACACGGGGCAATCGAGCGGGTGATTGATGAGCAGGAATTCGAACACGCTTGCGCGCGCGTCCATCACCTCGCGGCTGCACGTATCGACCACCATGCCATCGGCGCAGACGGTCGAGCAGGACGTCTGCAGTTTCGGCATCTTCTCGACTTTGACGATGCAGACGCGGCAGGAGCCGTCGACACTGAGGCCGGGGTGGTAGCAGTAGTAGGGGATAGAGATGCCATTGTCGAGGGCGGCATGGAGAATGGTCTTGCCCTTCTCGGTTGTAATCTCACGCCCGTCGATGCGCAGGGTGACGGTATCCATGCGTGCCATCATAGCAAGGGATTGGCCACGCGGCTACCGGCGGGAGACATCGACGATGGTGAGTCCGTCCCGGTTGACCAGGACGTCACGCAGGCGGCCGGCGCAGGGCAGGCGGATGTTGGTGACCCGATCCACGACCGACACGAGGACATCGTCCGCCGGGCCGATGGCGTACCGCAGCGTCACCGTCACGGGATATTCGTACTGAACGCCAATCTGCTCCAGCCGCACGACGGCCGTCGGGACGGCGGCTGCGGGGTCCAGTTGCCACGACGACACGAGTACGGGCACGCCTGCGCCGTGGATCCACTGCTCGAAAAACCGCTCCAGCGACTGCCCGCTCTCTGCCTCGAACGCCTGCTGGACGTTGTCGGTTCCAGCCTTGCGGAAGCGCCAGTCCTTGTAGAAACGCTGTAGTCCGCGGAAGAACGTCTCGTCGCCCAGGCGCCGCCGCAGCATGTCGAGCACGACGGCCGACTTGTTGTAGACGAGGGCGCGGAAGATCTGCGGGTCCCCGCGGATGTGGCCCAGGCGATAGCCGAGCGAGATGGGCCCTTCTTCAGTTTTGTCCTTTCCCCACTGGGCCATCCGGCGAATCAGGTCGTTGAGCGCCCCGTCGCCGCGGATCTGTCTCGCGTAGAGGGCCGCGAAGTACTGCGCGAATCCTTCACTGATCCAGCGCTCGTGATAACTGCGCCAGCCGACAGCCTGGCCCCACCACTGGTGCGCCAGTTCATGGGCGACGAAGAACTCCGGGAAGCTGGGAAACGCGGCGGGGTCGTTGCCCCAGCTGAAAGACGATGAGGGCAGCGGCTGGTTCAGCACGGACATGTACGCGGGGCTGTGGCCGCCGGGGGTGTCGCGTTCGATCAGGCCGAGCGTCAGGCTCTGGTAGGGCGCATCGCCGATGATGGACGTGTAGTAACGGAGCACGTTCTCGGCGATCGGCAGCGTTTCGCGTCCCTTGCCGGATGCGCGGGCGTTGGCCTCGACGCTCAGCGTGACGGCGGCGACATCGCCTGAGCCCGCGTACCTGGTCGGAATCGCGATCGACGCGACATGCTGGAAGCGGCTGATGACACACGCAAGGTACCGGACCGGTTGCGTCGCGTCGAAGTCGTACTGGACGGCGGGGATCCTCCCGTTGATGGCAGGGGCGGCCTTCGGGAATCCGGGCTGGAGATTGCCGCTGGCCAGCACCCGGAACCGTTCGGGCACGGTCAGTTTCATGCGAGCCGATCCGTACGCGGTGGCGGAGCCTTGCGGGTACCACGCGCTGTTGGTCGAATAGAGCACGCTCGGCTCTGCGGCGGAGCGGTTCTCGTCGAGCCATCCAGGCGGGTCCTGAGGAGGAAACTGCGGGCCGAAGCCTTCGCGATCGGGTGGCGGCGGAACGAGCCGTCCCGAGTAGCTGACCAGCAGCGTGATCTCTGAGCCTCTGGCGGCAAACGCAGGCAAGGTGACCACCGCGTTGGCCTGGTTGCGGACGCGGAGCGGCAGGAGCCGCCCGAACTCCGGGCTGTAAATCCCGGTGATGCTGAGGGTTTCGGCCAGCCGCAGTGTCAGCGTGTTCAGCGCGGCGTCCTTCACACGCAATCGGATGCGGGCAACGCCTTCGAGCCAGTACCGATCCGGATCGATGGTCAGGTTCAGTTCCGTGCGCTCCACGGCAAATGGGGCGTGGGTGTCCTCGTCAAAGAACCGGCCCTGCGACGCGATGCGGGATGCCGACGGATAGACACTGATGTTCCGCCGGCGCACACGATCGAACAACGAGATGTCTTCGGGTTCGTTGGCGACACTGGTGTAGGTCAGTGTCCGGAATTTCCTCGTGTGGATCTCGGTCACCAGGTCGCCCGGCACCGGGGTGAACGACCATATGTCGCGGCTCAAGTCCCCCAGATCCAGGCCGAACGACTTGCTCAGATCGTCGCGGAAGATGGCCGCGGCGCGCCGGAAGAGCCCCTGATCGACCGGCTCTGCTGTCAGTGTGCCTGCCGGAAACCGCGTTCCGAAATCGGCGGGGTGAAGGCGCACGAAGGCCGCGGTGTACTGGTCACGCAGCGTGTCCGATCCGCAGTAGATCCTCACCTGGCCGCGTTCGGTTTCCGGCGTCGGCTTGAAGACGAACGTCCCGCCGCGCGCCGGCATCAGCACGACGGCTGTCGCGCCCGCGGCGGTCTCGGCGACGAACAGGCGGCCGTCCGCCAGATTGACGTCGAGATCGTCGGACCGCAGGGTGAGGTTGCGCACCCGATACTGCTTCGAGGGATTGAGCGCGAGCCGGAACAGTCCGTCGACGGTGGTCAGGAGCGTCTGATCGCTGATTCGCCATTCGTCCTGATCCGGCGTGCCCGCCACGCGGCGGACATCCAGTTGCCAGGTGGTGATGCGCGCGCGAATCCCGTGCTCGGTAAAGACCTCGAGCATGAGTCGGTAGCCGTCGCCAGGCAGGATGCCATCAAGCGGCGCCCGGTCCCGCTCGCGGACGACAGCGCGCGTAGCGCCAGGGCGAATCAGTGATTGCGCCGCCTGGGCCGCCCGGCCGGGGATGGCCCGCGCCGAGATCAGCTCGAAATACGCGTCGGGCTGGCCAGCCATGATGGTCTTTTCGAGCTTGAGCAGCAGGAGCGCGACGCCCTCCTGGGCCGACGCGGCTTTCTGCGCGGCGGGGCCGGCGGCCTGGACGACCGTCAGACACAGAACGAGTAGAAGCGCGACGCGACGCGTCACGGCCTCCTCGCGAACCACCCCGTCAGGTCGCCGGCGAACCGCACGTCGCGGGCGATATCGAGATCGCCAGGAAGCGAGAGTCGTTCGAACCCCTCAGCCATCGTGAGGTTATTATCCTCCGTTCTTCTGTGGTACACTTTGCATGCTTTTCCTCCGTGTTCCCCCCGACCGGTCAGTTCCTCCGAGCGATGGCGAGACGCGACGGAATTCCCATGATTCTCGGCTGTGGCATCGACCTTGTTGAGGTCGCCAGAATCGAGCGCGAGCTCGTGCGACGCGACGGCGACAGCTTCGACGATGTGCTGACGCAATCCGAGATGGCCCGCAGCCAGGCGCTTCGGCGGCCCGCGATCGGCTACGCTGCGGGGTTTGCCGCGAAGGAAGCCTGCTTCAAGGCTCTTGGCACGGGCAAAGCGGGAACGATGTCGTGGCACGATGTCGAAGTCGGTCGCGACGAAGGCAGAGACACCGTCACGCTCAGCGGCGAGACAGCAGAGGTGGCGCACAGACTTGGCGTTGATGAGATACACCTGTCGCTGGCCAGCTCGCGAGCGCGGGTGGTGGCACTGGTGGTGCTGACACGGAGGAGCCCTGATGGCCGTTGATTACGAGCAATTGTGTCACGAGACGACGTGGGATGTCGCCCGCACGGAACTCGGCTGCGTCGAGGACGGCAAGGTGAACATCGGTTACCTGTGCGTCGATCGTCACGTCGAAGCCGGCCGCGGTGAGAAAGTGGCGCTGATTCACGAGGCTCACGACGGGACGCTCCGGCGCTTCACGTTCCGGGACCTGCAGCAGTTGACCAACGGGTGGGCCCGGTTCCTGCGCGGCACGGTGTCGATTCGTCAACTCGATCGCGTCTGCCTGTTTCTCGACAAGGTTCCGGATCTCTACATCGGGTTTCTCGGCGTCCTCAAGACGGGTGCCGTTGTCGAGCCGCTGTTCTCCGCGTTCGGCGAAGACGCGCTTGTCGCGCGGATGCTCGACAGCAAGGCGACCGCAATTATCACGCAGAAGCGTCACGTCGGAAAAGTCCGCAGAGCCAAGGACCGCCTGCCCGACTTGAAGACCATCATCATCATCGATCACGACGAAGACGGGCGCGCGCTCAGGGACGGCGAGGTCGCGTACCGGATGATGGACCATCGGGCCGACGATTTCGCGATCGCGCCCACCCACGCCGAGACGCCAAGCGTGCTGCACTATACGAGCGGCACCACGGGCGCGCCCAAGGGCGCGATGCACGTGCATGGCAGCGTCTTTGCGCAGTACCTGACGACGAAGCTCGTGCTCGATCTCCGAGACGACGACATCTACTGGTGCACCGCCGACCCGGGCTGGGTGACCGGCACCAGTTACGGGATCATCGGGCCGTGGGTGATCGGCGCCACGCAGGTCGTGCTCGACGCGGGGTTCTCGAGCGATCGCTGGTACGCGACCATCGAGCGGCACCGCATCACCGTGTGGTACACCGCGCCGACCGCCATCCGCATGCTGATGAGGGACGGATTCGAACCGGTTCGCCGCCGCAATCTGACGAGCCTCCGCCACATGTGCAGCGTGGGCGAACCGCTGAACCCCGAGGCGGTGCGCTGGGGGCACGAGGCGTTCGGGTTGTGGTTCCTCGATACGTTCTGGCAGACCGAAACCGGATCCATCGTGGTGACCAACCTGCCCGGCATGCCGGTGAAGCCGGGGAGCATGGGCCGGCCGTTCCCCGCGCTGACGGCGGCGGTGGTCGAGCCCGGGACGGGCGAACCCATCACCCAACCCGGCCGCGTCGGCCTGATTGCCATCCGGCCGCCCTGGCCGAGCCTGATGCGCACGTACTGGAACAACACGGCCACCTACTACAGCAAGTTTCTGAACGGCTGGTACATCTGCGGCGACCAGGCCAGCCTCGACACGGACGGCTACTTCTGGTTCTGCGGCCGCGATGATGATGTGATTAACACCGGCGGCCACCTGGTGGGGCCGTTCGAGATCGAGAGCGCGCTGCTGGAGCATCCGGCCGTCGCCGAGTCGGCGGCCATCGGCAAACCCGACCCGGTCAACATGGAGGTGGTCAAGGCCTTCGTGGCGTTGCGGCCGGGTTTCTCGCCCGGCGCGGATCTCGAGCTTGACATCATGAACTACGTGCGGAAAAAGTTGTCGCCGCTGGCGATGCCGCAGGAGATAGAGTTTGTCGAGAAGGTGCCCAAGACGCGCAGCGGCAAGATCCTGCGGCGCGTGCTGAAGGCCAGGGAACTTGGACAGCCGATCGGCGATATCTCAACGATGGATGATGACTGAGGCGGGCCGACACGGGGGTCGGCCCCTGCGCGAGGGGCCGGGGAGGGAATAATCACTCCGGGAGTGATTATCTTGATTCGGCGGGAGTGGTTATTTCTCCGAAGGGAGCCAGCTGTGAAAGACATGATTCTGGACTACATCAGGAATGAATACCTCGACGAAGACGAGGCTGACGACATCGATCTCAACGAGAATACGCCCCTGATCTCCGGCGGCATCGTCGACAGCTTCAGCATGGTGAGCTTGAAGCGGTTTCTCGAAAAGAAGTTCGTCATCAGCATCCCGGATGCCGAGGCGTCGCCGGCGGCGTTCGATACCGTGACGAGCATCATGGCGCTGGTGAACAGGCACCAGGCGAAGAAGGGAGCCTGACATGGCGTACCCGGCGGCAGTCAGGGATGCCTTCCAGAATGAACTGGCGGGGATTCGCGAGAAGGGTCTGTTCAAGGAAGAACGCGCGATCCATTCTCCGCAGTCCGCGCACATCAAGGTGGAGTACCCGCGCGGGTCGGCGCTCAAGGAGGTCATCAACCTGTGCGCGAACAACTACCTCGGGCTCTCGAGCCATCCCGATGTGGTGGCCGCGGCGCACAAGGCGCTCGATGAGCGCGGCTACGGCATGTCGAGCGTCCGCTTCATTTGCGGCACGCAGGACCTGCACCGCAAGCTGGAGGACGCGCTGACGGCGTTTCTGGGCACCGAGGACACGATTCTCTTCGCGAGCTGCCTCGACGCCAACGCCGGCGTGTTCGAGGCTATTCTCGGCCCCGAAGACGTGATGATCTCGGACCGCCTGGTCCACGCGAGCATCGTCGACGGCATCCGCCTCTGCAAGGCGATGCACGACACCTACAAGCACTGCGATATGGCGCACCTGGAGCAGAAGCTGCAGGAGCACCAGGACAAGCGCGTGCGCGTCATCATCACGGATGGTGTCTTCAGCATGGACGGCGATCTCGCGCCGATGGACCTGATCTGCCGGCTGGCCGAGCAGTACCGCGCGCTGGTGTTTCTCGACGACAGCCACGCCAGCGGCTTCATCGGCAAGACCGGGCGCGGCGTGCACGAGCATTTCGGCGTGATGGGCAAGATCGACATCCTGACGACCACGCTCGGCAAGGCGCTGGGCGGGGCGAGCGGCGGCTGCGTGTCGGGGCGCAGGGAAATCGTCGAACTGTGCCGCCAGCGCGCGCGGCCGTACCTGTTCAGCAACGCGGTGCCCCCACCGATTGCCGCCTCGACCATCAAGGTGCTCGAGGTCCTCAGCGCGAGCACCGAACGCCGCGACAAGCTCGAACAGAACGCGATCTTCTGGCGAAAGGGCCTGAAAGAGGCCGGCTTCGTCATCAAGGACGGCGACAGCCCGATCGTGCCGGTGATGCTGTTCAACGCGAAGCTCGCGCAGGATGTCGCGCGCGACCTCTACTACGAGGGCATCTACGTCGTCGGGTTCTTCTTCCCGGTGGTGCCGGCCGGCCAGGCGCGTATTCGCACGCAACTGTCGGCGGATCACGACATCCCCATGCTGGCCCGCGCGCTGGAGTCGTTCAGGAAAGTGGGCGCGAAACATGGGATTCTGGGGCTCGACAAGAAGGGCATCATCGAGAAGTTCGGCAGCTGACCGCCGGGTCTGAAGACCCGGCCTCCAGTGCGCGGCCTCCGTCCCGCTCCGCTGACGCAAGAGGGGCTGGGGCACAGCTGAAGACCCGGCCTCCAGTGCGCGGCCTCCGTCTCGCTCCGCTGACGCAAGAGGGGTTGGAGCACATCTTCTCGGCGTTCCGAAGATGTGCCCCGACCCTTTTGCTTATAATCCTGCACTATGGGCACAACTGATTCGGCCTCCCACTACGCCGACGAACTGGTCGGCCGGGCGCGCGAAGCCGCGCATCGGTTCAAGGAGTACGACCAGGCTCGAGTTGATCGCATCGTCCGGGCGGTCTACGACGCAGCCTACTCTGCCAGAATGCACCTGGCCCGGCTCGCGTGCGCCGAGACGGGCATGGGGCTGTACGAGCACAAGGTCGTCAAGAACGCGTGGGCGAGCCTGCTTGTCTATGACGACATCCGCGAGGTGAAGACCGTCGGCGAAATCCACGCCGATCCGGCGCGGGGCATCATCCAGATTGCGCAGCCCAAGGGCCCGATTCTCGCCACCGTTCCGATCACCAATCCCACGTCAACGGCGATCTTCAAGACGCTCATCTGCATGAAGACGCGAAACCCGGTGATCTTCAGCGCACACCGCGGCGCGAGGAAGTGCGTGAAGGAGACCGTCCGCATTCTGGCCGAAGCCGCCGGAGCGGCCGGGGCTCCGGCGCATGCGATCCAGATGATGACGCGCGGCCAGACCGGTCAGCTTGAGCGGGTGATGAAACATCCCGCGCTGGCGATGATTCTGGCCACGGGCACCAGCTCAATCGTGGAGCTGGCGCAGCAATCGGGGACGCCGACGCTTGGCGTTGGCCCTGGCAATGTTCCGGTCTATGTGCACGCCACCGCGGATCTCCCGCTTGCGGCGCGATCGATTGTGCACTCGAAGACATTCGACAACGGCACCGTCTGCGCGAGCGAGCAGGCGCTGGTGGCCGAAAGCGACGTCGCGGAACGGCTGCAGCCGCTGCTCGAGGAGCGCGGCGCCTATTTCTGCACGCGCGATCAGGCAGTCGCGCTGGGACCCGTGTGTTTCGACATGCACAGGATGCGGATGCGGCCGGAAGCGGTTGGGCAGCCTGCGGCGGCGATTGCGGAACGGGCGGGCTTCGCCGTGCCGAAGGGGACGCGACTGCTGATTGCCGAGCCAGGCGGCGTGGGCCCCGAGCATCCGCTGTCGCACGAGATCCTGATGCCGGTGCTTTCGTACTATTGCTGCGATTCGTACGACGAGGCGATCCGCGTGTGCAGGTCCGTGAGCCGCCGTGGCGGGATCGGCCACACCGTTGGCGTCTACGCGAATGACGAGTCCGTGATCGACGATTTCGCCAGGATGGACGCCGCCCGGATTCTCGTGAACACGCCGTCCACGCAGGGCGCGATCGGCGGCATCTTCAACAGCCTTCGACCGTCACTGTCGCTGGGATGTGGGGCTGGTGCCGGCAACATGACCACCGACAACATCTCGGTGGATCACCTGCTGAACATCCATCGCGTGGCCAAGCTCAGGCCCAACTCGAGATGGCTTGGGGCGTGGGCGACGACGCTGGATGAGAACGTGGGACCCGAAGAGATCCTGGCGCTCTACAACAGGAACTACTGATCAGATCAGTACATCAGGAAGATGCGGATCCACGGGAGCACGGCGGCAAGCAGGTACACGCCGGTCAGCCCCGCGAGGATGCCGTGCACGCCGAGGCGGTGCAGGGACATCCCGAGGATGGCGGCGAAGATCTTGGCGCCGGCGACCGCCGTGCCGAGACCGAACGTCGAGATGAGCGCGAGCAACAACGGGTTGGCTTCGAGACTCACGCCCAGCGTCGAGAGGCCGACATAGGTGCACATCCCGTCGGCTGTCTGTGCAAACAGGAACAGCAGGATGACCGCGTCACCAAACGACGATCGCGTGAGACGTGGCCGCAACGAACGCACAACACCCTCCCGGGAAGGATCCCGCTCCGACAGAAACTGTTTCACGCGCGATGCGCCAAGATTGCCGCGCGGGCCACATCGCCCCACGGGACAGCCGTCGATACTGCAAGATACGATCACAATGGCGTCAGGGTGCGGCGTCTTCCAATTCGGGCCGTTTTGCGGGCATTCCAACGGACCGTGCCCACCAGGATCCCACAACTTGTGAAGGGGTGCGCAAAACCAGGCAACTACGAGTGAGGAAGTTCGAAGAGGCGGTCCTGTCCAAACCAGCCGATCTGCCTCGATCCGTGGGAGAGAAACCACTCGGACACCCTGGTTCCTACGCCATTCATGTAGATCTTCTCGTGGACGATCGCGTGGGTGGCGCCGGTGGCCGACAGGATCTTCCAGGCTTGATCCGGCTGGGCGAGCACCGCCGAGAGGGCAGACTTGTTCAGGTAATAAGATGCCGGGGCCCCGCCGCTGTACCCGTTCACGAGCGGCCGCCAGTGCTCCGCCGACGCGACCATGTAGCGCATGTCGTGCTGCTCGTCTCCAAACGGGAACTCGACGAGCACTGCGTCGGCCGGCAGCGACCGGACCGCGTGATAGACGGTCGGCAGCGCGTCGCCGGTGAGCAGGCGCGGGGGCGGGGGTTCAAGGCCGCGGGTCTTCCAGGTTCCGTTCAGTTCGATGGGCGCCGAGGTCGCCTCGGCCAGAAAGAGCACGCCGATGGCGAGGACGGCGATGCCAGGCCACCAGGCGCGACGCGCGGCAGCCGGTGTCGCGCGCCGCTGTGCGGCCCTTGCGAGCCACGTCTCAACGGCCGCGCAGCCGTATCCGCCAAGCACAGCGAGAAACAGCGCGACAATCATCGCCAGGCGCGCAGGCACCCGCAGTCCGTCGTACCCCGGCACGTTCAGGTAGAGCCACCAGTAAGGGCCGTCGCCGGCGATGCGCACGCCCTTCGAGAAGATGATCGGGCCGAGCGACAGCAGGAACGCCGCGACAAGCGCCACCAGGGTGAAGACGACCGCTGATCGGGGAATGCCGCGAGCGAAGTTCCTTGCGCGGGGCGACAGGATAAGCAGCACGGCGCCGGCCATCGCCGCTGTCCGCAGGGCGCGCGCCAGGTTGTGCACGCGGAACAGCGTGCCGGCCACCTGCCAGTCGAAGCCGCCGTTGGCGAGGATGATGAGCGCCGCGACCAGTTGGGAGACCAGCGCCACGAAGGCCGCCACGACAATCGGCTTCCGCCAACGCGCCTGGGACGCGCCGCGCTGCTGGCGCAGCTCGACGCGCGAGGCTCTCCATACGCGCACGGCGTGCGCAGCCAGGCCGACCAGCGCAGCCAGGACGGGCGTGAGCGAGGGAAAGGCGTCTCCCTCGGGCTTGGGAAACGCGCGGGCGATCTCGCCCCACACGCGCTGCGCCCCGTGCGCCGTGAGGTAGCTGTGCACGTCGGCCGAGTACCGCATCACCTCATCAAACGGCCTCGGCCCGAAGCCATGAGCGCGCAACGCGAGGTACGGGAGCAGGAGCGGGACGCTCGCGGCGGCAACGAGCGCAGCGGCGCCAGCCAACTCAACCCAGATCCGGAAATCGCGCCACGCACCCCGCTCGACGAGTTCGTAGAGCACGTATGCGGCCGCAAACGGCGAGAAGTAGAGCAGGAAATAACCGCACGACCAGTTCTGCGCGATGAGCGCCGCCGCGGCTCCGGCCAGCGCGCGAAGGCGCCGCGTTTCGAAGTACCGGCGGAAGAGGTAGAGCGCAAACGGCATCCACTGCGACGAAAGCACCTGCACGTGCGAGAACTGGCCGATCCGGTATGGCGCGAAGGCATAGAACAACCCGGCCACAAATCCCGCCCTGGCGCTGCCGGTGAGATCGCGCACCAGCAGGTACGCGCCGAGGCCGGACAGCACGAAGGTCGACAGGAAGAGCAGGTTGTAGCAGAGGATGATATTCCCGGTGACGGCGTAGACGGGAAGCACCTGGATAAGCTGCGCCGTGAAGTGCTCGGAGTACGCCAGCGTCAGCGGTTCCGGATAGAAGATGTTGGCGTTGAAGTAGCCCCTGAACGCGCCGAAGTCGCCGCCGAGAAAACGCATCGCGTGGTCGGTGGCCCACTGCAGGATCCAGCAGTTGAGCACCGAATCGCCGAGATCCCACGGGATGTCGCGCCCGAGGCCGGCGACCAGCGGCCACGTCATCGCGACGGCGGCAAGCGCGTACCAGAACGTCGCGCCCAGGCCGGTATCGATTGACAGCGCGCGGCGGATCAACGGAGACGGCAACCTAGCCTCGCGCGAGGTACTCCCTGGTGAACTGCGCCATCGTGTCGTAGATCTGGCTCAGTTCGGCAGGTGAGGCGAGGAAGACGACGCGGAAGAATCCCTGGTCGGGCGGCGTGCCGAAGCCGGACCCGTGCACGCAGAGCACGCCGGCTTCCCGCAACAGCGCCAGCACGTAATCCTTGTCAGTGCGGCCGGCGGGCAACGTCACCTGCGGCATGGCATAGAACGCGCCTTTCGGCGCGATGCACCGCATCCCCGGAATCGCGTTGAGACGAGCGACCGTCAGCTCGGCCCGTTCGCGAAGCGCGGCCCTGAACGACACCTGATGCGACCGATCGCCGGTGAGCGCGGCCGTGATCGCGTACTGCATCGGCACGGTTGCGCACAGCCGTCCGTCGGCCAACTTGCGAATGCCCGCGAGCACTCCATCGAGGCGCGGGCTCGCCCCCACCGCCATCCAGCCGGCCCGCCATCCCGGTGCCAGATAGGCCTTCGACAGGCTGCCAAACGAAATCACGGGCGCATCGATCGCGAGGCTGGCCATCGGCGGCGCGGGCGTGCCATACGAGAGATCCGCGTAGACCTCATCGGCCAGCAGCACGAAGTTATGCCGGTCGGCCAGTGCCAGCAGTTCGCGCCGGAGGGCGTCGGGATAGATGGCGCCGGTGGGATTGTTGGGATCGATGACAACGAGCGCGCGGGTCCGCGCGGTGATGAGTGACTCGATCTCATCGACGTCCGGCAGCCAGCCGCTATTCGGATCGGCCGGGTAGAAAATCGTCCGCGCCGCGATCTTGGCCGTCACCGCCGTGTAGAGCGGATAGGTCGGCATCGGGATGAGCACTTCGTCGCCCGGGTTGACGAGCGCGTTCAACGCGATCTCGATGCCTTCCGACGTGCCCGACGTCAGCACCACGCGATCGGGCGTCATCGGGACGCCGCGAGCCGAGAAGTCGGCGGCCACCGCTTCGCGCGCCGGCTGGATGCCCGGGGACGGGCCGTAACCATTGTGGCCATCGCGCAGGGCCTTGATCACGGTCTCGATCAGGTGGGCCGGCGTCTTGAAGCCAAACGGGATGGGATCGCCGATGTTCAGGTACTTGACGGTCCGCCCGGTGGCCTCGACCTTCCTGGCCTCGGCGACGATGTTGCGGATCGCGTAGGTGAACCCTTCGATCCGGCTGGCGACCGGGATGGCCGCCTGTCTCTCGGTGTCTGTCGTCTGCATGTTTCCCAGCCTCCGGCCGACGGCCTTCAAGTATGCCACACGCGGCCGGCCGGGCGTCCCCGCCAGCAACACCGGCCAGCAACACGCGAGACGTTGACACCGGCTCCATAATGAATCCATAATAGCTCCATACTGGAGGTCATACGGATGCCTGTGAATATCTCGATCAAGGAAGTGCCGGACGAACTGGCCGAGGCGTTGCGGGATCGCGCCAGGTGGAACCATCGATCGCTGCAGGGTGAGCTGATGGCGATGATCGAGACCCACACGCGTGCCAAGCCGTTCAAGGCCATGGCGCTTTGGCAGGAGATCCAGAAACTCGGGCTCCACACTGACGATGACTCGACTCAGATCGTTCGCGAAGATCGCGATAGCCGAAGCCGATGAGACGCGTGGTCGTCGACACATCGGTGCTCGCCGCGATTACATTCGGCGAGTCGACTGCCCAGGAGTGGAGCGCGCGCCTGGACGGTGCGACCTTGTACGCGCCGACCCTGCTGCAGTACGAAATGGCGAACGTCGCACGCAAGAAATGCCGGCAGCACCCGGAGCGGACTCGCGAGATTCTGACGGCCCTTGAACTGACGCTCGACGCCAGGAAGGGCATTGTCTGGATGGATCCGAATCCGATGGACGTCGTCGTCCTGGCGAACGCGACCGGTCTTTCGCCGTACGACGCCAGCTACCTGTGGCTTGCCGGGTTCCTCGGCGCCGACCTGGTCACGCGGGACCGCGCCCTTGCGGCCGCTGTCGGCCCGTTCACGGGTGTCGAGTCAGTCGAGTAGCGAAACCAATCCCTAATCCCCAATCCCCAGCCCCCAGTCCCCTCAGATGGTCCCCCTCTTCGCGATGTCCTCCACGACTTGGGCGAACGTGTCGATCTCGTCGAGCGTCGTGTAGACGTTGGGCGTCACGCGCAGGCCCTTGTAGTCGTCGCGAATGATGGGGACGACGATGATCTTGTACTTCGTCCAGAGGTGCTCGCCGAGTTTGCCGCAATCAACCGCGGGGATGCCGACGTTGGCCAGACCGCAGGACTGGGCGGGATCGAATGGCGTGTGAATCCGCACGCCGGGCACCTGCTCCAGCCGCCGCGCCCACCGGTTCTTCAGGTAGCGCAGCCGTGCCGCCTTGCGCTCGATCCCGATTCCCTCGAGGAAGACGAGCGCCTCGGCGATCGCGTTGTGATTGGCCGCGGGGTGCGTGCCAACCTCCTCGAACTTGCGGATGTCGTTGGCCTGGCTGGCGCTGGCCGGCTGCATGGGCCACAAGCTCGCGATGTTCTCGCGGCGCACGTACAGGAACCCCGTGCCGACCGGAGCGGTCAGCCACTTGTGCAGGCTGGTGCCGTAGTAGTCGCACTCGAGATCCCGGCCGACGTACGGAAAGTGCGCGAAGGCATGCGCACCGTCCACGATCGTCTTGATGCCGCGTGCGCGAGCCATGCGGGAGATGTCGCGCACCGGGAACATCTGTCCGGTGAGATTGGTGATGTGGCAGAAGTGGATGACCCGGGTGCGCGGCGTGATGGCCTTCTCGAACATCCGCAGCAGAAAGTCCATGCTCGGCGGCGGCACGGGAAACGACACCTTGGTGAGCTTGATGCCGTCCCGCCGCACGCGCTGTTCCCACGTCGTCAACATCCGCCCGTAGTCCTGATCAGTGGTCAGCACCTCGTCGCCGGGCTTGAGGTCGAGGCCGAGCTGCGCAATCTGGAGCGCCTCGCTCGCGTTGCGGGTGATGGCCATCTCGTCCGGGTCGCAGCCGAAGGCGGCCGCCAGGCGCCGGCGCACCGTTTCGACGTTGGGTTCGAGGATCTGCCACATGTGGTAGACGGGCGCCTGATTGGTGATGTCGAGATAGCGCTTGAAGGCCTCGTGCACGACGCGCGGGCTCGGGCAGACGCCGCCGTTGTTGAGATTGATGATGGTCCGGTCGAGCGTGAAGGCCTGCTGGATTTCGCGCCAGTAGGTTTCGTCCTGGGCGACATCGTCTGGCGAGCGCGAGCCAACGGCCTGGGACGCTTCGAGGACGCGGACCAGGCCATCAGACGAGAAGGCAGCCAGCGCGGCCGTGCCGGCGATGGTTCCGGAAAAGACGTCGGTCAGGAAGCGGCGGCGGGACGGCATGGCATCCTCCTGTCAGCTGGGATCCGGTGAACGAGCAGAGTATAGCGCGCATCTGAGTCCGGGTCGCGCCGAACGCCATCGCGGGCGGTACAATGGGTGGATGCAGCTGAAAGGTCGGAGCGTTCTCATCACGGGCCCAAAGCGGATTGGTGCCGTGCTGGCGAAGGCGCTCGCCGAGCGCGGCGCGGATGTCGCGTTGAGCTACAACCAGTCGCGCGAAGAGGCCGAACTGGCGGCGGCGGCCGTTCGTGATGCCGGCCGGCGGGCCGCGTGCATCAAGGCCGACCTCGCACAGGCGGACGACTGTCGGGCGTTGGTTGCCGGGACGGTGAAGCAACTCGGGCGGCTCGATGTGCTGGTCAACATGGCGTCGATCTACACATCCACGCCGTTCGACGAGTTGACCGAAACCCAGTGGGACCGCGGACTGGCGGTTGATCTGAGGGCGGCGTTTCTCTGCGCCTCGGCGGCGGTGCCGCACATGCGGACCGCGGGCGGCGGCCGGATTGTGAACTTCGCCGACTGGCTGCCGGCCAGCGGCAGGGCCCGCTACAAAGGGTTCCTGCCGTACCACGTCGCCAAGGGCGGGGTGATCGCGCTCACCGAGGCGCTGGCGCTCGAACTGGCCGAGCATCAGATTCTCGTGAACGCCATCGCGCCCGGACCGATCCTCGCGCCACCCGGGTTGGATGACGATGAGCGCCGGGTTGTCGAACAGGCCACGCCGCTCGGTCGATGGGGCGGGGCGGGGGAAGTGGCGAAAGCAGTGCTGTTCCTGATTGAAACGGATTTCATCACAGGAGAAGTGATTCGCGTCGACGGCGGGCGGCACCTGAAGTAGTGATCGGGCGGGCACGGGGGCCCGCCCCTACAGAAGATCCCTGGAGCCGTAGGGGCAACCGCCGCGGAAGATCCCTGGAGCCGCAGGGGCCGCCCGAAGGGGTCTCATGGAGTCGTAGGAGCAACCGCCGCGGAAGATCTCTGGAGCCGTAGGGGCCGCCCGAAGGGGTCTCATGGAGTCGTAGGGGCAACCCCCCGTGGTTGCCCAACGTCCCTTTAGTTTCTTGATTTCCGCTTCTGTCTGTCCCCCGGAGAATCCGATGGGCGTGTTTCTCGATTCGATTCCAACCTCCGGCATCATTCGCGTCCGGGACTTGATGTACTCGGTCGACAAGCCGTTCAGGCTGGACCAGGGCGACGTGAGCTTTGACGCGCCGGATTCGCTCAAGGCGGCGCTCAAGGCCGCGGTTGATGCCAACCAGACGCACTATCTCCAGACGGCCGGCCTGCCGCGGCTGCAGCAGTTGCTGACTGAGAAGCTGCGCGCGAAGAACCGGATTCCGGTGGCAAGCCCCGACGAAGTGATGATGACCAACGGCGGCGTCCATGCGCTGTATCTGGCGTGTCAGGCGCTGGTTGAGCCGGGCGACGAGGTGCTGGTTCCGGATCCGATCTGGCCCCAGATGTTCAGCGCGCTCGTCGCCGCGCATGCGGTCCCAGTCCGCGTGCCCCTGCGCGAGTCGCGCGGCTGGCGGTTTGATTTCGACGAGTTGGCGTCGCGAGTGAGCGCCAGGACCAGAGGCCTGTACATCAACTCGCCGCACAATCCGACAGGCGGCATGCTGACGCGCGCTGACCTCGAGCGCGTGGCCGAGATTGCGACGGCACACAAGCTCTGGGTCATTGCGGACGAGGCCTACGAGGACGTCGTCTTCGACGGCCACGCGCACCTGAGCCTCGCGTCGCTGCCCGGCATGCACGAGCGGACGGTGTCGGTCTTTACCTTCAGCAAGACGTATGCGATCACCGGTCTCCGGCTCGGCTACGTCGTCGCCAACAACCCGACGATTCAGGATCGCGTCCGCAAGCTCCTCGGTCTCACGACCAACAACGTGTCGTCGGTCGTGCAGTTTGGCGGCATCGGCGCGCTTGAAGGGTCGCAGGAGGTGGTTGCCCAGTTCTGCGCGGAGCTTCAGTCGCGGCGCGATCTGTTCTGCGCGGGGGCGGCGGAGGCCTCACAGGGCGCATTGTTCGCCCCGCCTCCGCCAGGCGCGTTCTATGCGTTTCTTCGGATCGCGGACGACTGGCAACCCCCAGCCACCAGCACGTCCTTGTCGCGTTCGTGGGCGATGGTCGAACATCTCATCGCGCGCGGCCGGATTGGCTGCGTCCCGGGCGTTGATTTCGGTCCGGCCGGCGAGAACCACGTGCGCTTCTGCTTCGCCCGCAGCCGCGGCGAACTCGACGGCGCGCTCGAATCGATGCGGGCGGTGTTTCGAATCCACAACGCACCGTGAGGGCCAGGACAGGCTGCACGAATAGCGCACACGTAAGACCGGCGACGAGTCCCGGCAAGGTGCGGTTTGCCGGTTTGGGTGAGCCGGGCCGGGGCGCGCGGGTGCCGCGGCGATTCGCGAATCGGCCCCTCGAACGAAGCCGACCAGCGTGAGTTCGCAAAACGCACCGTGAGGGCCAAGACTGGAAGCGCGAATAGCGTCATCGTCAGGTCGGCGACGAGTCCCGTAAGGCGCGTTTTGCCGGCTTGCGTGAGCGGGGACGCGGAGCGAATCGCCACGGCACCGGAGCCCCGACGGATTGGCGACGAGTCCCGGCAAGGCGCGGTTTGCCGGCTTGCGTGAGCGGGGACGCGGAGCGAATCGCCGCGGCACCGGAGCCCCGACGGATTGGCGACACGTCCCGGCAAGGCCGGGAGCCGCATCGAGTCGTCTAACAGTGGTGGCACGGTAGCATCGTGCTCAGCCCTTCGATTCATAAGTTCGGCGACGAACTTGTTCCGTCAGGACTGAGTGCTGAGCGAGCGTCATACCCGGATCGCCTCGCAAGAGCACGCTATCGTAATTGCGAGTTGAAGCACTCAGGAGGATTGCATGAAACGTCACGTCATCTCGGCGGCGGTGGCCATTCTCGCGATTGAAGCCCTGGTAGCGGGGCAGGTCAAAGATGTGAACCAGGTGCTCGCCGACACGCGCGCGGCGCTTGGCGGCGACAAGATCGCCACCGTCAAGACGATCACCGCCGTCGGCCGGACGCTCCGGACCGCGGGCGACAGGACCATCGAGAACGAGTTCGAGATGGCGATGGAGCTGCCCGACAAGTACGTGATGCGCAGCGTGCTGGCCGCCATGGGCAACATGAGCGTGTACCGGAACACCGGCTTCAACGGAGGCCAGGTGATTGAGGAAATCGATCGTCCGCCAAACCTCCAGGGCGGCAACATCATGATTCGGATGGGAGGGCCACTCGGCGCAGCGATGGATCCGGCGACGATCACGCCGGAGCAGAAGGCCGAGGCGGATCGCTTGAGGTTGGTGGCCAACAAGAGAGAGTTCGCCCGGCTGACGCTCGGCATGTTCGCGTCGTCGCCCGCCGCGTTCCCTCTCGAATTCACCTATGCCGGGCAGGCCGAAGCCGCCGAGGGCAAGGCGGACGTGATCAACGTGAAGGGCGAGGGCGACTTCTACGTGATCCTGTTTGTCGATGCCCAGACGCATATGCCGCTGATGGTGAGCTGGATGGACAAGGAGCCCATCGTCATCACCTCCAACTCGGGCGGACCTGGTGGTCCCGGCGGCGCTTCTGGTGGCGCGGGCGAGACGCGGATCATGACGTTTAGTGGCGGAGGCGGAGCGGTCGGCGGCATGGCCGGCGGGGGCGCCTCTTTTACCGCGGCGATGCCCGCGGGCGGCGCCGGTGGTGGCCAGAAGATGTCGAAGGAAGAGCTCGAGAAGATGCAGAAGGACTTCGAAGAACGTCGCAAGGAGGCTGAGGCCAGGCGGCGAACCGTTGAGTTCCGCGTCTACTACGGCGAATACAAGTCGGTCGGAGGCGTGAAGCTGCCATTCAGGATTGCGCGCTCGATCGACGGGAAGACCACCGAGGAGATGGTGTTCGACACGATCAAGCTCAATCCGAAGATCGACGCCAAGAAGTTCGAAGTGTCCAAGTAGGGCGCGAAGGGACGATGTTCAGAGATATGACCTTGCGGAAACCGGTTCTCGTCTGTGTAGTCGCGCTGGTTGCTGCCGGACTTCTGGCGGGTCGGGCCGACGCGCAGACGCCGGTGCGGCGCGGGCGCCTGGTCGTCACCGTGGCGGACCAGTCGGGGGCGGTGATTCCCCAGGCCGCCGTGACCGTCACGGCAAGCGAAGGCGCGACGGAGTCGGCGGCGGTCCGGCCGTTGTCGACCAATGGCGTCGGCGTCGCGGTGTTCGACGACCTGATCGAAGGGCGCTACACGATTCACGCGGAATTCGAGGGCTTCGATCCTGTCGATGACCGGGACGTCCGGGTGCGCGGTGCCGAGACGAGACGTCGCCTCACCCTGCGCATCAAGAAACTGGATCAGGAAGTGACGGTGAGCCGCGACCGGCAGTCATCCGCGCTCGACCCGGCCGGCAGCGCGTTCAGCACGGTCCTCACGCGCGAGCAGATCGCCGCCCTGCCCGACGATCCGGAGGAGATGGCGGAGGTCCTCAAAGCGATGTCCCCGCCGGGATCCGTCATCCGGGTCGATGGGTTCACCGGGGGCAGGCTGCCGCCGAAATCGCAGATTCGTTCCATTCGCCTTCCGCGTCTCGACATGTTCGCCGCCCAGAACCACGGCGGAATGAGCGGCGTGATGTTCATCGACATCATGACGATGCCGGGCAACGGCCCGCTCAGGGGCAGCATGGACATGACCTTCCTCGACGACGCCCTCAACGCGAGGAATCCGTTTGCTCCCGACAAGCCCCAGGAGCAGCTCCGGCAGTACGGGCTTGGCCTGTCGGGCACGATCGCGCCAAACAAGACGTCGTTCTCGCTCAATGGGGGCGGCACGTCGCAGTACACGTCGCCGATTCTGCTGGCCGTTCTCCCGGACGGCCAGACGGTCAACGACACGGTGCGCCAGCCGCGGGACGGGTACAACGTGAGCGCGAGACTCGATCACGCCGTGACGAAAGACCACGCCGTGCGGTTGAGCTTTGACCGCGATTCCAGCACGTCGCGCTATCTCGGCGTCGGCGGGTTCAACCTGCTGGCCCGCGGGTACGACACGACGTCCTCGACCAACATGCTGCGCATGTCCGAGAACGGTCCGATCGGACGCCGCTTCTTTTCGGAGTCTCGGTTTCAGTTGAGGACCACGAGCAACGGCAGCCAATCGGCCGTGGAGCTGCCGACGATTCGTGTGCAGGATGCCTTCACCAGCGGTGGCGCACAGCAGCGCGGCGGCCAGAGCGCGACGGAGTTCGAGCTCGCGAGTGACCTCGACTACGTGCGGGGCGCGCATTCGTGGCGAACGGGCATGCTGTTCGAAGGCGGACGGTACCGTTCCGACGACACCACCAACTACCTCGGCACCTACACCTTCGCGAGCCTGGCCCGGTACGAGGCGGGAAGTCCGATGAGCTATTCCCGCCGGATCGGCGATCCGAATATCACCTACTCGACGATGCGCGGGGCTGTGTATCTTCAGGATGATTACCGCATCACCCGCAGCATGCTGCTGTCGGGCGGCGTGCGGTACGGCGTGCAGACGCAGGTCTCAGACGCATGGAATCTCTCGCCGCGTCTGTCGGCGGCGTGGTCGCCGTTCAAGGATGGCCGGATGACCATTCGCGGAAGCTACGGATACTTCTATGACTGGCTCTCGGGCGATCTCTACAAACAGACGCTGCTGGTCGACGGCTACCGGCAGCGCGAAACGAACATCTTCAATCCGTCGTACCCGGACCCCGGGGTCGACGGGGTGACCTCGCCGAGCAACCAGTACTTGTGGTCCGACGCGCTGACACTGCCGAACGCCAATCGGCTCAGCCTGGGCGTGGACAAACCCGTGTCCAAGAACGGCCGCCTCAGTGCGAGTTATACGCGCGGTTGGGGCATCGGCATGTTGCGTGGCCGGAACCTGAATATCCCGGTGGCAGGCGCGCGGCCGGATCCCGCCTTCGCGAACCAGGTTGAACTGGTGAGCGACGCCGCATCGCGGTCGCAGGCCGTGAGCATGTTCTACAACCTCGTGCGGATGGACAAGAAGCGGATGTTCCTCATGTTCAACTACACGTGGAGCAAGAGCGACACCAACACGACAGGCGCGTTTGCGATTCCCGCGCAAGGGGACCGGCTGCAGTCTGAGTGGGGGCCGGGCGGCGGCGACGTCCGCCACCGCGCGGGCGCGTCGTTCAATATCTCGCCCGTCAACAACCTCTCGGTCAGCCTCAACCTGCGAGCGCAGTCGGGCATGCCGTTCAATATCACGACGGGCCGCGACGACAACGCCGATGGTGTCTTCAACGACCGTCCCGCGGGTGTGTCGCGCAACTCGGCGCGAGGGGCGGCGACGTTCGATCTCGGCGGTCGCATGTCGTGGGGATTTGGCTTCGGGACGCCGAAGCAAGCGGGTGGACCGGGAGGCGGGCAGGTTGTCATCAGTAGCGGGGGCGGGGGTGGGCTGGCGTCGGGATTTGGCGGAGCGGCGGCGAACAAACGGTACCGCCTCGACTTCTACATCTCGAGCCAGAACCTGCTCAACCGCACGAACTTTACGGGCTACAGCTTCGTGATGACGTCGCCGTTTTTCGGCCAGCCGATCGCCGCATCCCAGCCACGCAAATTCCAGGCGGGCGCGCGGTTTACGTTCTGAGCGCTGTCTGATCTGAGCTAACCACTCCCTGAACTAACCACCATCGGCGTGATCGTGCCGGCGCATTCCCTCCCGGAGTGATGCCCTCTTCCCTCCGTCATTCCGGCAACTTGTCCCGCCGTAGCCTCGGCGCGACAGTGGGGGCGAAGGCGGAACGCCGGAATCCAGCCATGCACCTCCCTGGATGCCGGTTGCCACCCCAACGCGGCTGCCGCGTTGGGGGCCCCGGCGTTCGCAAGCATGACGCTTTCCACATGGAGTCTCCGGCGTTCGCCGGTCTGCTGAGCAACAGAGTGGGGAGGATACAATACGCGAATGCTGTCGACTGCATCCGCACGGGAACGTCTGTTCGCCATCCCGGCGCTCGATCTCTGGCCCGCGCCGTCACCTGTCCACGAATTGTCGCGGCTCCGCCAGGCGCTTGGCGGCGGTCCGCGCCTGCTCATCAAACGCGACGATGCGATTCCATTCGGGTTCGGGGGGAACAAGGTCCGGAAGATTGCGCTCGTGGCCGCCCGTGCCATCGCTGAGGGCGCAGACACGTTGCTGAGCATCGGTGGCGTTCAGTCGAACTCCGCGCGCGTGGTGGCCGCGACGGCGGCGCGCATGGGCCTGAAGTGCGTGCTGGTCGTCAACGGCGCGCGGCCAGATCGGCTGACCGCGAATGCGCTTCTCGACGATCTGCTTGGTGCCGAGGTGCACTACGTGGCCACCCGGGAGGAACGCGCGCCTGCGATGGCGGCGATTGCCGACCGACTGGGACGGCAGGGCCGCCGTCCGTACGAGATTCCGCTGGGCGCGTCGACACCGCTGGGCGCGTTGGGTTTCGCGCGCGGCATTGGCGAACTGGTCTCGCAGGGTGTGGTGCCCGATGTCATCGTGCACTCATCCTCGTCGGGGGGTACTCAATCCGGCATGGTGGCTGGATGTGCGATCTACGATCTGCCGACACGCGTCGTCGGCATCAGCGCCGACGATCCCGCGGCGTCAATTCAGGATGCCGTCCGCACCGTGATGACGGGAATGGGCGATCTGCTCGGCGTCGACGGAGCGGCTCTCGCCAATCGGCGTCCGGTCGAGGTGGACGACACGTTCGTTGGTGAGGGGTACGGCGTGCCGACAGCCGACACGCGTGAGGCCGTTGGTCTGCTCGCGCGCAGCGAAGCGATCTTCCTGGACCACACGTACACGGCGAAGGCGATGGCTGGCCTTCTTTCCTACGTCCGCCGGGGGGTCTTTTCGGCGAACCAGACGGTACTCTTCTGGCACACAGGTGGACAGGTAGGTCTGTTTGTATGACGAGCACGCTGACATTTCTTGGCGCGACGCGCACCGTGACGGGATCCAAGTTTCTGGTCGAGACGGGCACACGCCGCGTGCTCGTCGACTGCGGCATGTTCCAGGGGCTCAAGGAGCTCCGCGAACGCAACTGGCAAGCGCTTCCTGTCGATCCGAAGACGATCGATGCCGTCGTGCTGACGCACGCGCACATCGACCACACGGGCTACCTGCCTCGCCTCGTGAAAGACGGCTTTCGCGGCCGCGTGTTCTGCACGCCTGGCACAGCCGACCTGTGCCGCATCATGCTGCCAGACGCGGGCCGGCTGGCCGAAGAAGACGCGCGCGCGGCGAACCACGGCGGCTACACCAGGCATGCGCCGGCGTTGCCGCTGTTCACCGAGGAAGACGCCCAGCGCGCGCTGACGCTGCTGCAGCCGGTTGGCTACGACCGTCCCGTGCCGGCCACTGCTGATGTCACCATTGCCTTTACCGACGCGGGGCATCTGCTCGGCTCGTCGTTTGTCCGGATGACGCTCGCCGGAGACGGCGGCCGGGAGATTCTCTTCAGTGGCGACCTGGGCCGCTACGAGCGCCCGGTGTTGCCCGATCCCAGCCGCGTCGAGACGGCCGACATCCTCCTGATTGAATCAACCTACGGCGATCGCCTCCACGAACAGGACGACAACGGGGAGCGGCTGGCCGGGATCATCACGGCCACCATCACTGGTGGGGGCAAGGTCATCATTCCCGCTTTCGCGGTGGGCCGGGTCGAAGAAGTGATCTACTGGCTGAAGCGGCTCGAAGCCGCCCGGCGCATTCCGGTCGTGCCTGTCTACCTGGACAGCCCGATGGCGGTCGAAGCGCTTCGACACTACGCCAGCCACAGTCGTGATCTCGATCCGGACATGCAGACGGGACGGGGCCAGATGTCGGCGTTTACCACGCAGCGGTTCACGGCGGTGTCGTCGATCGTGCAGTCGCGACAGGTCCAGGCATCGCCGGCACCGTGCATCGTGATTTCGTCGAGCGGCATGGCCACCGGAGGGCGCGTCCTGCACTACCTGGCGGCGGCGCTGCCCAACCCACGGCACACGGTGCTGTTTGTCGGATATCAGGCTGCCGGCACGCGCGGACGCCAGATGCTCGAGGGCGCGACAACTGTGAAGATCCACGGCGCGTTTGTGCCGGTCAGCGCGCGGATCGAGCGCATCGACTCGATGTCGGCCCACGCGGATCAGAACGAGATCATGAAGTGGCTGGGCGGATTTTCGCGCCCGCCGGCGATCACCTATCTGGTCCACGGCGAGCCGCCGGCGCAAGAGGCGCTCCGGACGCGAATTGAGAAGGAGTTTGGATGGACGATGCATGTGCCGGAGTACCGGGAGCAGGTGGCGATCTAGCGGGAGCGCCCGATCGGCCGTACCTGCTCGAACGTGTCGGCGAGGCCGCCGTCGTTCAACTGTATGCGGATGGTTTCGCCGCGTTGACGCTGCGCGAGAAGACACTCGTCTATCACCTGCATCTCGGGGCCATTGCCGGGCGGGACATCTACTACGACCAGCGTTACGGGCGCAGCCTCGAGATGCGGGCGGTTCTCGAGCAGCTGATCACGCACCCGACTGGTGCCGAGCACGGGACGCTGGCAGCCGTGGAGCGCTATCTCAAGCTGTTCTGGCTCAACAGCGGACCGCACAACAACCTCACCGCGCGCAAGTTCGTGCTGGATTGCGCGCCGGACGCGTTTCTGGCGGCCCTGCATCGGGCCGCCGCGGCCGGGGCCGTGTTTCCCCTGCACGCGGGTGAGTCGCTCGACGGGCTGGCGGCGAGGCTTGGCCCGTGCTTCTTTGATCCCGCCGTGGATGCCACTGTCACGTCCAAGAATCCGGGAGGCGGGCGCGACATCCTTGCCGCGAGCGCGAACAACCTGTACGACGGCGTGACGCTCGCGGATCTCGAAGGATTCCACGAGCGATATCCGCTCAACTCGAGGCTGTCCAGGCGCGACGGGCGGATCGTCGAGGAGGTCTATCGCGTCGGCGGGCGCTACAGCCGATCGATCGAAGCCATCGTCTCCCACCTCGAAGATGCCGTGCCGTTCGCTCCGGACCTGATGGCCGACGCACTGCGCGCACTCATCCTGTTCTACCGCACCGGCGAAGCCGCCGACCGTGAGGCGTACGACATCAGTTGGGTGCGCGACAGGGACTCGCCGGTCGACACCATCAATGGCTTCGTCGAGGTCTATCTCGACGCCCGCGGCACCAAGGGCGCGTGGGAGTCGCTGGTGTTCTACGTCAACAAGGAGAAGACCGAGGCCATCCGCTCGATAGCGCGCAACGCCCAGTGGTTCGAGGATCACATGCCCTGGGAGCCGCGCTACCGGAAGCAGGGCGTGACCGGCGTCTCGGCCAATGCCGTCGACGTCGTGGTTGAAGCCGGGGATTCCGGCCCGGTGACCCCGATCGGCATCAATCTGCCGAACGACGAACGGATTCGATCCACATACGGCAGCAAATCGGTCTCGCTCGCCAACGTCATGGAGGCCTACGACCGCTCGATGCCCGACGCGTACTACACGGAGTTCTCGTGGACCGACGGCGAAGCCGAGCGGGCGCGTCGCTGGGGCTGCCTGGCGTCCGAGTTGACGACGAACATGCACGAGGTGATTGGGCACGCATCGGGTGTGACCGACGATCGGCTGCAGGTGGCGCCGCAGGAGGCATTGCGGCAGTACTATTCGACCATTGAGGAGACACGCGCCGATCTGGTGGCGCTGTTCTTTCTGCCGCATCCACGGGTGGCGGAGCTGGGGTTGCTCCCGGCGGACCATCAGGCCGACATCGTGCGTGCCGAGTACGAGGCCTACGCGCGCAACGCCCTCGTGCAGTTGCGGCGTGTGCGTGAGGGCACCGAGATCGAAGAAGACCACATGCGCAACCGGCAACTGGTGGTGCGGTGGCTGATGGCCAACACCACCGCCGTTCAGGCGCGGCGGCGCGACGACAAAACATTCTATGTCGTGGTCGACGTCGATGCGTTTCACGCCGGCGTTGGCGTCCTGCTGTCGGACGTGCAGCGCATCAAGAGCCAGGGCGACCATCAGGCGGCGCGGGCGCTGGTCGAATCGTACGGCGTGCACTTTGACGCGGCGCTTCGCGACGAGATCCTGGCCCGTGTCGAGCGCGTGGATCTGCCTTCGTATACCGGTTTCGTGATGCCCCGTCTCGAACCGGTGCGGGGATCCGACGGCGCAATCATTGACGTTACGGTATCGTACCCGCTCGACTTGAAGACACAGATGCTGGAGTACTCCGCACGGGCGCGATAGATCGCGCCCAGGCGAAAAGGATGGGAACCGCGCTGTCGGCCCACCCGGATCTGGCGACCGCCGGCCCTGACGACACAGATGCTGGAGTACTCCGCACGTTCGCGACAGATCGCGCCCAGGCCGGTTCGATTCGGCGACAAGGACGGGAGAAGGTGATGCGTAGCGGCCGATTCCAATCACGGACCGTCGTGGCCGGACTCGTTGTGGCGTGGCTCGCGCCCGTCTCCGGCCAGAACCCGCCTCGACCCGCGCCCGAGTCGCTGCGCTACAGGATGCTGGTCGCCGAAGATGCGCGCGCCGTCGCACCCGCCGACCTGGCGCCGCTTTTCGAGGGCCTGGCCGATCCCGACGCGCGCATCGTGCAGGTGGCCGTTCGCGCGCTCGGCCGGCTCGAGCGGCCCGGGTTCGCGCCGCAGTTGCGCCGCGCGCTTGCCGATGCCGACAGCGACGTGCGCACCGAGGCCGCGAACGCGCTGGGTCAGGTGGCCACTGGTCAGGCTGACGAGGTGCAGCGCGCGCTGCTGGAGCGCGTGTCGATTGAACGCGATAGTGGTGTCCTGGAAGCGATGTTCGACACACTCGGCCGGCTGCCGTACACGTCAGCCGATGGACGCCGGGCTGTCGAACCCGTGCTGGTGCAGGCGCTCGGAGCGGACGCGTCGGCTGTGAAGGTCAGGTTGGGGGCCGCTAGAGGGATCGAAGCGCTGATCCGTGGCGCGCGCGGCACAGGCTTTGTCGCATCGGCGCCGACACTGACGGTCCTGCGGCGCCAGGTCGTGGCCAACAACCGGCCCGGCGGGAGCGAGGACGAAGCGCGCATCCGGCGCGTCGCACTCACAGCGCTCAATGCCACGGGCGTCGTCGACGAGACCTACACGCGCGCCATGTTCGATCTCGATCCGCAGGTGCGGCGTCTCGCGGTTGCTGGCGTGGCTGGGGAAGCAGGAGCCGCGATCCGCGCCGCCACGGTCGCAAAGGGTCTGGGTGATCGTGATCCGATGGTCAGGTACGAAGCGCTCCGCGTTCACGGGCGTTCGATCGCGGCCACAGATTGTGCGGCGCAGATGACGGCGGTCGCCGACGCCAATCCCCACGTGGCGCTGCTGGCGATCGATCAGCTCGGCACCGCGTGCGCTGGCGACACGCGCGCGACCCGGGCTCTCGAGGCCATTGCCTTTGAGAAGCCACCGGCGCCGCCCCGGCGTGCTGTGCTGGATGAGGCGGCTGGCGCCTGGCTTCGACCCTCTCATGCGATCGTGTCCCTTGTTCGGCGTGAGCCGGGCGCCGCCGACTGGCACGCCATTCTCCAGAGGCTTGCGAAGCACCGCGTGTCGCAGGTTCGCGCGTACGCCGCACGCGCCGCGGAGTTCGTCCGGGATGCGAGCGTCGGTGAGGATCCGGCGTCCGCCCGAACGGAGCTGCTCGACGCGTGTGCGGCTGATGCCGACGCCAACGTGCGGGAAGCGGCCATCGCCGGCCTCGCGCGGGTGCGTGGTCACCGCGCAGACGCGGTGTATATCAGGGCGCTCGACAAGCCCGATGCTCAGGTCGTGATTGCGGCGTGCCGGGCGCTTGGCGGAACGGCTCAACGCGGCTCCGCGGCGGAGGCGTTGCTGCGAGGATTGAAGACCATCACGTCGCAGCACCGGGACACGTCGCGCGACGCACGGGTGGCCATTCTCGATCGCCTGCGCGAAGTCGCCGAGGTGGCCGACGCCGGGACACTGAGGCCCTATCTGTCGGACTTCGATCCGAAGATCGCCGCGCTCACGGCCGAGGTGCTGACGAAACTGACCGGCCAGCCGCACCAGGCCTCGACCACCGCTGTCACTCCGCTGCCACTGCCGTCGGCGGCCGCGCTTCGAGGCTTGCCGGCGATGATGCGGGTGACAATGGCGAGCGGGCGTATGTTTGATGTGCGCCTGTTTGTCGACGAAACGCCCGTCACCGTCTGGCGGATCGTCCGCCTGGCCGGCGCCGGCTACTACAACGGTCTGACGTTTCACCGCATCGTGCCGAACTTCGTCATCCAGGGCGGAAGCCCCGGCGCAAACGAATTCGTCGGCGATGGTCCCTTCATGCGCGACGAGACCGGCCAGCGATCGAACACGCGAGGGACCGTCGGCGTGTCGACCCGCGGGCGGGATACCGGCGACGCGCAGTTCTACGTCAACACGGTCGACAACCCCCGGCTCGATCATCAGTACGCGGTCTTCGGAGAGATTGTCAGCGGGATGGACGTGGTCGATCTCGTCGTCGAAGGCGACATCATCAAGAGCATCGAGTTGCTCGCCCACCTTACTGACCGGAGCCGGTAAAAGGCAGGGCCCGCGTCAGGCCGGCGGATGATGGCATCCACGGAGGAACGCTGACTGGATCCCGGCGTTCCGCCTTCGCCACCACGATCGTTTTGCGGCTACGGCGGGACAAGTCGCCGGAATGACGAAACAGGAACCACCGTCTTCTCGGCGCCGGGCCGCGCAGCAGGAGCAGCAGCAAGGCGATCTACATGGCAGCGCCGACTTGTGGACGATCTTCCCCGCGTTGAGGCGATAATAGACGCCGGTGAATATGATCCGCGGCACGCGCGTCCCCGCGTTTAGGCGATGGTCGGCGGCACTGCTGCTGCTCGTCGCGGTGGCAGCCGGCGTCCCGGCCTGCGAACGCGAGACCACGCTCAGCCTCGGCACGCCTGAGAAGGTCGCCGACGGCGTCCAACGCTACACGCTGAACGACCCAGGCCTGCTCAATCCGCATGGCGTCGTCGCCGTCCAGATTCTCCGCGTTGACCCGTCGAGAGTCGACCTGCGGTGCGCGCTGGCGCAGGATCGCCCGATGAGCCTCGAAACGGTTCCCGACATCGCGGCCCGGCACAAGGCCATTGCCGCCATCAATGCCGGGT
>Ga0315278_10000595_pt1 | contig 32074 bp, 29 predicted proteins | sample YL17G06_0_MG_FD_203880 | JGI IMG/M metagenome (GOLD analysis project Ga0315278, IMG submission 203880) | Sediment microbial communities from Yellowstone Lake, YNP, Wyoming, USA - YL17G06_0 | ecosystem: Environmental > Aquatic > Freshwater > Lake > Sediment | place: USA: Wyoming | collected... | reverse complement strand
GCCCGGCAGCGGCACCGGCGGCTGCAGCAACACCCGCGGCGGCGAAGTGATCGGCACACCGGCGCCGATCGATCACGGTTCGTAGCCCGGGTTTCGCTTTCGAACCCCCAAGTTCGACAGGCTCCTAGCCTGCGGCGATCGGCTCGGTGGCTTCCAGCATGTCGCCATCGGCGTCGCCGCGCGCTACGTCGCGCTCTTCGGCGAGGTGCGACAGATAGTCGGCGGTGATGTCGCCGGTGATGTACTTGCCGTCGAAGCATGAAGCCTCGAACTCGGTCAGCCCGCGGCTCGTTTCGCGCACCGCGTTCTTCAGCGCGTCGAGCTCCTGGTAGATGAGGAGGTCGGCGCCGATTTCGCGGGCGATCTCGGCCTCGGTGCGACCGGTGGCGACCAGCTCGCGCTGGTTCGGCATGTCGATCCCGTAGACGTTGGGATAGCGCACCGGCGGGCTGGCCGATGCGAAGTACACCTTGCGCGCGCCGGCCTCGCGCGCCATCTGCACGATCTCGCGCGACGTCGTGCCGCGGACGATCGAATCGTCGACCAGCAGCACGACGCGATCCTTGAACTCGATGCCGCAGGGGTTGAGCTTATGGCGCACGCTTTTGCGCCGCATCGCCTGCCCCGGCATGATGAACGTGCGGCCGATGTACCGGTTCTTCACGAAGCCTTCGCGGTACATGATGCCGAGGGTGTTGGCGAGCTCGAGCGCGGAAGGCCGGCTCGAGTCCGGGATCGGGATCACGACGTCGATGTCCTGCGCCTCGGGGATGCCGCGGATCTTGCGGGCGAGCTCGCCGCCCATCCGCAACCGCGACTCGTACACCGACGTGCCGTCGATCACCGAATCGGGACGCGCGAGATACACGTACTCGAAGATGCAGGGGCGCAGCAGCGGATTGGCGGCGCACTGCCGCGAATGGAACGTGCCTGCCTGATCGATGAAGATCGCTTCGCCGGGCGCGACGTCGCGCAACACGTCGAAGCCCAGCGCCTCGAGCGCGACCGATTCGCTGGCGACGACGTACTCGGTACCGCCCATCGCCTCGTTGACGCCGATGATGAGCGGGCGGATGCCAAAAGGATCGCGAAACGCGACGAGGCCGTACCCGGCCACCATGGCGACGATCGCGTACGCCCCGCGGCAGCGCTTGTGCACGCCGGCGACCGCGGTGAAGATGGCATTGGCGTCGAGCCGCGCGTGATGCGCGGCACGTTCGAGCTCCAACGCCAGGACGTTCAGCAGGACTTCGGAGTCGGAATTGGTGTTGACGTGGCGGAAGTCGAGCTGGAAGAGCTCGCGCTTCAGCGCCTCGCTGTTGGTCAGGTTGCCGTTGTGCGCGAGCGTGATGCCGAACGGCGAATTGACGTAGAAGGGCTGCGACTCGAGCTCGGAGGACGCCGACCCCGCAGTCGGATAGCGGCAGTGGCCGATGCCGAAGTTGCCGGTGAGGTCGCGCATGTTCCGCGTGCGGAACACGTCGCGCACGTAACCCGGCCCCTTGTGCATGTGGAACATCGCGCCTTCGCTCGTGACGATGCCCGCGGCGTCCTGCCCGCGATGCTGGAGCAGCAGCAGCCCGTCATAGAGCAGCTGGTTCACCGGCGTGTGCGCGACGACGCCTACGATTCCACACATCGTTCAGACTCTCCGTCCACCTTCCGCGAGGCCGCCTTTTCCTGCCGCGCGGGCTTGCGCCCCGTCGCCGAATAATCCAGCCGCTCGGCCCACTCCGCGGGCAGCCAGGGCCGCAACGCGAGCGCCGCCTCGACCAAGGGCGGCCCGAGCGCCGCATTTTGCCACCATTCGTGCCGCGGCAGCGTCGTGAGTCCCGCGACCAGGACCGCGAACAGCACGATTGTCATCCCGCGCGCGACGCCGAACACCGCGCCGAGAAAGCGATCGACGAACCCCAGGCCCGCGGCGTGCACGAATTTCGCCAGCACGTACGCCACCAGGGCGCCGGCAACGAGGACGGCGACGAAGATCAGCGCGAAGGCGATGACGTGCCTGGCCGCCGGAGTGGCGCCGAAACCAGGCAGCATCGCCGCCAGCGGGCCCTCGAACGCCAGCGCGAGCGCGAGACCGGCGATCCAGCTCACGAGCGCGATCAGCTCGCGCACGACACCGCGAAAAAATGCGAACAGCGTGGACAAGACAACGATCGCCAGCACCCCGAAATCGAAGCCGGTCATCCGCGAGGAAAGCCATGCGCCAGCGGCCGGGGCGACACGGCGCCTCCCGGCGCCACTACTTCGCCGCCGAGACGATGCCGTTGTGGCCATCGGCTTTGAGCCTGTCGCGCGCCTCGTTCGCGGCGGCACGCGACGGATAACCGCCGACGCGTACGCGCCACAGCGTGCCGCGGCTGGTGTCGATCGGCTCGGTATATGCCGGGTAACCGGCCTTCTTCAATCTGTTCGAGAGCGCATTCGCGCCATAGGCATCGGTAAACGCGCCGAGCTGCACGATGAAGCCCTCGGCCTTCGGTCGCTGCGCGCCCTCCGTGGCGGCGGCCGCCGCCGGTGCTGTCCCGGCCCTGGTGTCGGCGGCGGCGGATTCCGTGACGGCGGGCGCGGATTTCGCCTCAGCCGCAACGGGCTTCGGTTCCGGCCGAACACCGGGATTCAAATCGGACTTCGGGTCGGCTTTCGGGTCGGCTTTCGGGTCGGCTTTCGGGTCGGCCTTCGGGTCGGCTTTCGGGTCGGATTTGGCGCCGATCTTCAGTTCGGACGTGGAACTCGCCTTCGGCTCGGGCCTTGCATCGATTTTCCCTTCAGCCGCGGCGCCGGCTTTGGGTTCCGGCGGGGCTTCCTTGCCGTTGTCGCCCATCAGGCGGCTGATGAACCTGCCCCCGTCGACGGGCGGGATCTGCACCGACACGTCGTCGCCGAGCGGCTTCTGCTCCTGCTCGAGCATCAGCGGCAGGAGCGTGGCCGCCGCCAGCGCGAGCACGATGGCGCCGATCAGCCGCCGCCGCGCCTTGCGCTTCAGTTCATCGACCGCGAGTGCTCCGTTGTCAGCGTTTGGGTCAGCCATGCCTGGGGGCGCGGGATGCTGCTCCCCGTTCCAAGGCCGCCAGCGCCGCAGCCACGGTGAGGAACGATCCGAAAACGATGATTCTATCAGCTTCGCCGGCGTCCCCGCGGGCCGCAGCGAGCGCGGCGGCGACATCGTCGAACGCGCGGATCGCCGCCGGCGCGACGCCCGCGCCGCCCAGAACTGCCTGCAGGGCGGCGGCGCTTGCTCCGCGGGGTCGGGGCAGCGTGGCAACGTACCAGGAGTCGATGCGCGGACCGATCGCCGCGACGACCCCGGCGATGTCCTTGTCCGCCAGCATCCCGAAGACGGCAAAGGTCCGTGGATGAAAGCCCATCCTGCCGGCCGCCGCTGCCAGCACCTGCGCGGCGTGCGGGTTGTGCGCCACGTCGAGCACAACCGTCGGGCGCCCGGGCAGCACCTGAAACCGTCCCGGCAGCGCGATGGCGAGGAGTCCGTCGCGGATCGCGCCGCCGGCGACCGGCAGGCGCGCATGCAGGAGATCGAGCACGGCCAGCGCGGTCGCCGCGTTGGCGAGTTGGTGGGCGCCGCGCAGCGCCGGGTGCGGCAAGCCGAACCGCTTGCCGGCGGGGCCCCAGTACTGCCATTGCGTCGCTTCGGCGACGTACCCGTAGTCGCGCCCGAGCAGCACCAGCGGCGCGCCCAGCGTCGCCGCATGCCCGACGAGGGGCACCGGCGGATCCGGCTCGGCGCAGACCACGGGCCGCCCGGCACGGAAGATCCCGGCTTTCTCGCGCGCGATGTCGTCGCGCGTCGGGCCGAGGAAATCCATGTGATCGAGATCGATGCTGGTGATGACCGCGACGTCGGCAGCGACGATGTTCACCGCGTCGAGGCGGCCGCCCAACCCGACTTCGAGGACGACGACGTCGAGCCCCGCGCGAGCGAACAGCCAGAGCGCCGCCAGCGTCCCGAACTCGAAGTAGGTGAGCGGCGTCGGCACGCCGCTCGCAGCGACGCGCGCGTCCTCGACCGCCTCGAACGCGCTGACGAGCAGGGCGTCCGTTGCTTCCCGCCCACCGATGCGAACACGTTCGTTGTAGCGCAGGAGGTGCGGCGACGAATAAAGCCCGGTCCGGAATCCGGCCGCGGCGAACATCGACTCCAGCAGCGCGCAGGTCGAGCCCTTGCCGTTGGTGCCGCCGACGGTGACGACCGGGCACGCCAGCGTGGTGCCCATGCGCGCGCGCACCGCCTCGACACGGTCGAGCCCCATGGCGATCGCCTTGGGGTGCAGCGTTTCGAGATAGGCGAGCCAGGCGGCCTGCGTCGTCGGCCGGCTCAAGCGAGGGATTCCCGGGAGCTCAGTTCGACGGCGCGGGCTGCTTCGTCAGCAGCACGAGCAGCGCGGCGAGCTCGTCGCGCAACTGGCGGCGGTCGATGATCATGTCGATCGCCCCTTTTTCGATCAGGAATTCCGCGCGCTGGAAGCCCTCGGGCAGCTTCTCGCGGACGGTCTGCTCGATCACGCGCGGACCGGCGAAACCGATCAGCGCCCCCGGCTCGGCGAGCACCACGTCGGCGACGAAGGCGAACGACGCCGAGACGCCGCCCATCGTCGGATCGGTCAGGATCGAAATGAACGGCAGCCGCGCTTTCGACAGTTCCTGCAGCACCGCGGTCGTTTTCGCCATCTGGAACAGCGAATTGACGCCTTCCTGCATCCGCGCGCCGCCGGACGCCGCGATGCAGACGAACGGAACGCGATTCTCGTACGCCACGCGGACGCCGCGGACGAAGCGTTCGCCGACGACGGAGCCCATCGAGCCGCCCATGAAGTTGAACTCGAATACCGCCAGCACCAGCGGCACGCTCCGGACGCTGCCCTGCATCACAACCAGCGCATCGGTCTCGCCGGTCGCCTCGAGCGCGGCAGCGAGCCGTTCCGGGTATTTCTTGCTGTCCTTGAACTTGAGGCTGTCGATCGGCACCACCTCCGAGCCGATTTCGAAGCGGCCTTCCGGGTCCAGCAGCTGCTCGATGCGCTCCCGTGCCTGCACCCGCGCGTGATGGCCGCACTTCGGACAGACGGAGAGGTTGTTCTCGAGGTCGGTCCGGTAGAGCACCGTCTCGCACGCCGGGCACTTGATCCACAACCCCTCGGGCACCGCCGTCTTCTTGATGCCCGACGCCGTCTTGATGCGCGGCGGCAGCAGCTTCTGCAGCCAGGTCATTGTCGTTCCTCCTTGCCCTGGTTCGAATCCGCGATGGAAATTCTACGCCCGCCGGCCCATCGCATCGAGCGCCGCGCGGATGCCGGCGAGCCATGCCCCGGCACGTTCCGGCGCAGCCGCGGCGTCGCCGCGTTCGATCTCCTCGATAATGCGACTGCCGATCACCACGGCGTCGGCGTGCATGGCGATGGCCTGCGCGCTCGCGGCGTCGCGGATGCCGAAGCCCACGCCTACCGGCAAGGTGAGATGCCGGCGGATTTCGGCGAGCTTCCGCGCGACCTCCGCCGTGTCGAGGTGCCCTGCCCCGGTCACCCCCTTGAGCGAGACATAGTAGACATAGCCGCGCGCCATGGCCCCGATCACCGCGATGCGCGATACCGGCGTCGTCGGCGACAGCAGGAAGATCGGGGCGAGACCCCGCGCGTCGAGCAGTGCGGAAAATTCGGCGGACTCCTCGGGGGGATAGTCGACCACCAGCACACCGTCGACGCCGGCCGCCCGCGCGCCGTCGGCAAACGCGGTCGTTCCCATCGCCTCGATCGGGTTCGCGTAGCCCATCAGCACGACCGGCGTCGCCGTGTCGGTCGCGCGGAAGTCGGCGACGAGGGCGAGCACGTCCTTGAGGCCGACGCCCTGCGCGAGCGCGCGCTCGGATGCCCGCTGGATCACCGGGCCGTCGGCCATCGGGTCGGAAAACGGCACGCCGAGCTCGATGATGTCGGCCCCCGCCGCCACCAGCCGGTGCATGATCGGCACGGTCAGCGCCGGCGCCGGATCGCCGGTGGTGACATACGGGATCAGCGCGGTGCGGCCCCCGGCGCGGAGTCGGGCGAAGACCGCGTCGATGCGATTCATGCCCGGCACGCGGAAAAACGGGGACAGACCACGTTTTCCATCATTGGCTTCACGCGTGCTTGGGTGACGTCAGGAAAACGTGGTCTGTCCCCGTTTTCCGGCACGCGGGATCGCATTCGGGCCGGCAGTAGAACTTGAGGCCGGAGCGCTCGGCGACGGTGTTCATGTCCTTGTCGCCGCGCCCCGAGAGGTTCACCAGGAGAATCCGGTCCTTCGCCATCGTGGCGGCGAGCTTCCCCGCGTACGCCAGCGCGTGCGCCGACTCGAGCGCCGGGATGATGCCCTCGATCCGGCAGCACTGGTGGAACGCTTTGATCGCCTCGTCGTCGGTGATCGACACGTATTCGGCGCGACCGCTGTCCTTCAGCCACGCGTGCTCGGGCCCGACGCCGGGATAATCGAGGCCGGCCGAAACCGAATGCGTCTCGATGATCTGGCCGTTCGCGTCCTGGAGCAGGTAGGTGCGATTGCCGTGCAGCACGCCGGGACGCCCTGCGGTCAGCGATGCCGAGTGGCGGCCGGTCGCGATGCCCTCGCCCGCCGCTTCGACGCCGATCAGCCGAACGCCGGCGTGGGAGATGTAGGGGTGGAAAATGCCCATCGCGTTGGACCCGCCGCCCACGCACGCGATCACCGCGTCCGGCTGGCGGCCCGCCGCCTGCGGCATCTGCACGAGGCACTCCTTGCCGATCACGCTCTGGAAATCGCGGACCATCATCGGGTAAGGGTGCGGCCCCGCGACGGTGCCGATGATGTAGAACGTGGACTCGACGTTGGTCACCCAGTCGCGCATCGCCTCGTTCAGCGCGTCCTTCAGCGTCTTCGAGCCCGACTCCACCGGCACCACGGTCGCGCCGAGGAGCTTCATCCGGAACACGTTCTGCGCCTGGCGCTTGATGTCCGCGGAACCCATGTAGACGACGCATTCCATGCCGAAGCGCGCGGCGACCGTCGCCGCCGCGACGCCGTGCTGCCCCGCGCCGGTCTCGGCGATCACGCGCGGCTTGCCGAGGCGGCGCGCGAGCAGCGCCTGGCCGATGCAGTTGTTGATCTTGTGCGCGCCGGTGTGATTCAGGTCCTCGCGCTTCAGCCAGATCTGGGCCCCGCCGGCCTGCTCCGACAGGCGGCGCGCATGATAGACGGGCGACGGGCGGCCGACGTAGTGCGCGAGCTCGCTCTCGAACTCGGCGACGAATTCCCGGTCGTGCTGGTAGCGCGCGTACTGGTCGCGCAGTTCGTCGAGCGCGTGGATCAGCGTCTCGGCGACGAACACCCCGCCGTAGGGTCCGAAATGGCCACGCGGGTCAGGCAGATCGTACATCTGCATTGCGCACTTCCTCGATGAACGCGGCGATTCGCGCCGGATCCTTGATGCCTTTGCGCGCCTTGCCGTCCGGGCCGATCGCCTCGACGCCGCTCGAGACGTCCACCGCCCAGGGCCGCACCGCGCGCATCGCCGCGGCGACATTGCCGGCGTGCAATCCCCCCGACAGCACGACGGGGCGCGGCAGGCGGTCGGCGAGGCGCGGCGTCAGCACGCCCCAGTCGAACGTCTGCCCCGTGCCCCCGGGCATCCCGCCGGCCGCCGGCGCGTCGAACAGCAATCCCGCGGCGTCGCCATAACGGCCGGCGTATTCTAGCAAACCGGCCTCGCCCCGCTCGTTGCCGACGGCGATGGCCTTGAGATAGGGCCGGCCGAACGCGCGGCAGAACTCCGGTGTCTCGCGGCCGTGAAACTGCAGCAGGTCGAGCGGCACGGCAGCCAGCATCGCGCGCACGTGGTCGGCCGACGGATCCACGAACAGGCCGACGATCGAGACGAACGGCGGCAGCACGGCGGCGATCGCCGCTGCCCGTTCGGGCGCCACCCGGCGCGGCGTGCCGTCCCAGAACACGAACCCGATCGCGTCGGCACCGGCACGCGCGGCGGCGAGCCCGTGGGCGGCCTCGGTGATGCCGCAGATCTTGACGCGCGTGCGGCCTGCCGTCATCGCGCCGGCAGCAGCGGCAGGACCACGGGCGCGCGGGTGGCCGGCAAACGCCACTGCGGGTCGAAATCGGCGCCGGTGAGGTAGAGCCCGTCGGGCGCGAAGGTCGCCGCGGCGCGGGTGCGGTCGCGACCGGCCAGAAGCTCCCCGATCCATGCGGGCGGCGCCTTGTCCGCGCCCACTCGAACCAGCGCGCCGACGATGTTGCGAATCATGTGGTGGAGGAAGGCATTGGCGGAAAAATCGAAACGAATGCACTCGCCGGCCACCTCGATGTCGGCCCGCGCGAGCGTTTTCACCGGTGACCTCGCCTGGCACATGGCGGCGCGAAAGGCGCTGAAATCGTGGGTCCCGACCAGTGCCGCGGCACCTTCGCGCATGGCCCCGACGTCCAGCCTGTGATGGTACCAGCCGATGCGTCCGGCGAGGATCGCGGGCCGCACCGGGCGGTTCGCGAGCAGGTACGTGTAGTGCCGGGCCATTGCTGAAAAGCGCGCGTGAAACCCGTCCCCCACCGGCTGCGCCCACTGCACGGCGATCTCCGGCGGCAACTGCGTGTTGGTCCCGCGCACCCAGGCGCTGACGGGCCGCGCCGCCGACGTGTCGAAGTGGACGATCTGCAGGCTCGCGTGCACGCGGGCATCCGTGCGTCCGGCGGCGACGGTCCGGGTCGACTCGCCGGCGATGGCGGCTAGCGCCCGTTCGAGTGCATCCTGCACGCCGCGGCCGTCCGGCTGCGCCTGCCAGCCGGTGAACGGCGTCCCCGCGTATTCGATGCCGAGCGCGATGCGCATGGGGAGGCAGCGGCCGGTGCGCCGCGAGGCCGCGCGGTCAACCGAGCTTGGCGATGAGCCCCTGCGCTTCCGTCTTCTGCTGGTCGTCGCCTTCGCGCAACACTTCCTGCAGGATCTCGCGCGCGCCTTCGACGTCACCCATCTCCTGGTACGCCTTGGCGAGATCGAGCTTGGTGGCGGCGTCGTGCCACTGTCCGTCGAGGACCGACGGCGTGGCATCCTCGAATTGCGCCGCTTCGCCGTCGAACGAGAGCTCGAGCTTGTCGAGGCCGATCGCGTCCTGCGTCTGCGTGCGCGGTTCGGCCGCGGACGCGGCGGCCGGAGCCGGCTTTTCGACTTCGTCAAGATGAAAATCCAGATCCGCGCCAAGCCTCGCAGTCTCGATTTTCTGTTCGATCGTCTCGGCAGCGACGTCGATTTCCGCGTGACCCCTGGCGAACGCACCGGCACTGCGCGCCGTCTTCTCGAGCTCGCTTTCCGCACCCGCGAGGATGTCGTCCGCGGACTTCGGGCGGGCACCGGCAATCGGCGCCCCCGCGAGATCCTCGTCGAGCCTGAAATCGAAGGTATTCTCGCCACCGCCCTGCGCCGCGCGTCCGGCGGCCGGCGCCTCCGGCTTCAGGTCGGCGGCCGGCGCGAACGCGGCGGCGGCGCCGGCGGCCACGGCACCGACAACCGGCGCGACGGCGTCCGTCTTCGCGTCGGCGAACATCGGGTTGTTCGGATCGAGCTGCCGGCCGAGGGCCGCTGCCTTCTGCCAGGTCTCGCCCTGACCCTTGGACACCGAAAACAACTCGGCCGCCACCGTCTCGAACGCCGACGGCTTGTTGTGCTGGGCATGGATTTCCAGCAGCTTGAGGTAGATCTCCTGGCGCTGCGGCTCCTTGCGCAACGCGTGCTTCAGAATCTCCTCGGCCTGGGCGTCGCGCCCGTAGGCGAGGTACACCTCGGCTTCGGCGATCGGGTCGACCTCGTCCGTATCGATGCTGCCGAGTCCTTCACGGCTGAAATCGCTGGACAGCGAGTTGTCGCCAGTGTTGACGACCCCGCCGCCGGTCGAGCCGAACACGGTGTTCGTCTTGATGTCGGTGTCCGCGATGATGCCGTCTTCGTAGTTCGTCGTCTTGCGCCGCCGCGCGGCGATGATCGCGGCAATGCCTGCGAGGAGCGCGAGCGCGCCGCCGCCGATGGCCCACGTCGGCGTATTCGCCATGAGGTCGTCGACGAACGAAGGCGCGGCCTTGGGCGCTGGCGCAGGTTGCAGGGGTGCCTTCGGCGCGGCTTTCGGCGGTTCTGCGGCCTTCGCTGGTTCCGCAGCCATGGGCTGTTCCGCGGCTTTGGCCGGTTCTGCCGCCTTGGGCGGTTCCGCGGCTTTGGCCGGTTCCATCGCCTTGGCCGGCTCGACTTTCGCGGCGTCGGCGACCTGCATTTCCGGCGCCTTCGCCGGCGGGGTCTTCCCGCCCTCGACTTGCGCCTGGAGCTTCGCCATCGTCTGGTTCTTGAGCTCGACGGCGCGCTGCAACTCGTTCAGCGTCTTTTCGAGCTCGGCGATGCGTTGCTGGGCGTCGCGGATCTGCCGCTCGCGCGCGATCGACTCGGCCGTCGCCGCGGCGCCCTTGGCCATGCCCGCGTCGCGCGACACCTTGAGCTGGTCACGGCCCGGTGGCGGCGCCGGCGCGCTGTCGACGACCGCCGTGCCGATCTTTCCTCCCGCGGTGCGGGAGCCGGCGGCGTCGCTGGTCGGCGCCGTCGCCGCGACCCGGTCGCGATACGCGCGCCAGTCCGCGGCCTGCATCCGCACGACCTTGGCCGCTTCGGCGGGCGACGTCGCGGCCGCAACCTCGGCTTTCGGAATGGTGACGATGCTGCCGGCGCGCAACCGGTTGATGTTGTTGCCCTCGAAAGCGTCGTTGTTGGCGTTGAAGATCGCGATCAGCATCTGCTCGAGCGTCACGCTCGGCGCCTTGTTTTCATCCGCGATTTTCGACAGCGTGTCGCCGCGCTTCACCGTGTAGGAGTCGCCGGCGAAGCCCGCACGGGGTTCGACCGGTGCGCGAGCGGCCGCGGCGGCCGGCGCGGGCGTACCCGCGGGGGCGGGCCGCGGCGGCGCGACGCCCACCCGCACCGGTGCGACCGGTTCGACCGGGACCGGCGTGACGCCGGGCGGGTCGAGCAGGAACGTATATTCCCTGACCAGGCGGCCCGACGCCCAATTGAGCTCCACCATCAGGTCGAGGTAGGGCTCGTTGATGGCGCCTTGCGTCACCACCTTGAGGTACGGTTCGCCTCCGGCGCGCCGCTCGAGCGTGATCCGGGCGCGGCCGAGCGCCCCGTTATAGGCAAGGTTGTTCTGGCGGTAAAGCGTGGGGTCGGCGATCTTCACCGCCAGTGTGTCGAGTTCGCCCGGCGCCGCCGAGGTCACCTCGATCTGGGCCGACAGCGGCTGCCCGAGCGCGGACTCGACCGTGAGCTTGCCTAGGCCGAGGGCGTAGCCGTGAAGCGGAAATGCCAGCGCCCCCGCCACCACTCCCAGCGTGAGAATCGGTTTTGCTCTCATGCGCACCTCTTCCCGAAATTCGGAATTTGCAAGCTAACTTAACATCATAGGCTTAGCGGTGCAAGCTAAACCACGGTATTAGCTTGCTTTTTTGTCCCCGACCGGCGACGCCCACCACAGATTCATGCCGGCATCCTATCAGCGAACGCTAGCGCTTGCGATCCGGCAGAGCGCCACCACAAGCTATTGTAGCGCACACTCCCACTGACCGGCCTGATGGGCGTGCGGCGGCGATTGTTGCATCGGCGCCACCCGTGTGCGCCGCCCACGGCCCACCGGTGCCAGCACCCGCCGATGGTGTGCATGAAAGTTGCCCAAAACCGGTCCCTGCAGGCCCGGGCGGACAGACAGGGACGAAAATGCCAGCGACCCCGAGGCCGGTGCCATGCCTGGCCTTCCGCAGCGGTGAGTGAGCGTGGGAGCGGTTCATCTGCGCGCCAGCACGATCCGCAACATCCGCCGCAGCGGCTCGGCGGCACCCCACAGCAACTGGTCGCCGACCGTGAACGCGCCCAGGTAGTCGCCGCCCATCGCGAGCTTGCGCAAGCGGCCGATCGGGACCTGGAGTTCCCCGGTCACCGCGGCCGGCGTGAGGCACCGGATGCTCTCCTCGCGCGTGTTGGGGACGACGCGCACCCAGTCGTTGGCCGACGCGAGGATCTGCTCGATCTCGGCCAATGGAATATCGCGGCGCAACTTGATCGTGAGCGCCTGGCTGTGGCAGCGCATCGCGCCGATCCGCACGCAGATCGAATCGACCGGGATCAAAGCCTTGCCCGAGGCGCCGCCGCGCCCCAGAATCTTGTTGGTCTCGGCCCCGCCCTTCCACTCCTCGCGGCTCATGCCGTCGCCGAGGTCCTTGTCGATCCACGGGATGAGGCTACCCGCCAGCGGCACGCCGAACTGCGCGGTGGGAAAGCGCTCGTCGCGCAGCACGCCGGCCACTTCGCGGTCGATGTCGAGAATCGCGGAGCCGGGGTCGTCGAGCAGGGGCTTCGCCGCGAGATGCGCCGCGCCCATCTGCTGCAACAGCTCGCGCATGTTCTGCGCGCCCGCGCCGGAGGCCGCCTGGTAGGTCATGCACGTCATCCACTCGATCAGGTCGTGCCGGAGCAATCCGGCCAACGCCATCATCATCAGGCTGACCGTGCAGTTGCCGCCGATGTAGTTCTTCACGCCCGCGTTGACCGCCGCGTCGATCACCTCGCGGTTCACCGGATCAAGAATGATTACTGCATCGTCCTTCATCCGCAACGCCGACGCGGCGTCGATCCAGTACCCCGTCCAGCCCGCCGCGCGCAGTTGCGGAAAGATCTCGTTCGTATAGTCGCCGCCCTGACAGGTGACGATGACCTCCTGCGCCTTCAGCGCAGCGAGATCGGACGCGTGCTTCAGCGGCGGCGTGGTGCGGCCGACATCCGGGCCCTTGCCGCCCACGTTCGACGTCGTGAAGAACACCGTTTCGATGAGGTCGAAATCGCGCTCCTGCAGCATCCGCTGCATCAGCACCGACCCGACCATTCCCCGCCAACCGACAATGCCGACTCGCATGATCCCCTCTTACAATGCCAATGCCGCCACGACGGCGTCGCCCATCGCCCGGGTGCCGATCGCCGGTTCGCCGGCGGCCGCGATGTCGCGGGTGCGCAGGCCCGATGCGAGCACCGCGCGAACGGCGCGTTCGATCCGGTCGGCAACGTCCACCCGCGCAAACGTGTAACGGAACATCATCGCGAGCGACAGGATCGTCGCCAGCGGATTCGCCATGTCGCGCCCGGCGATGTCGGGCGCCGAGCCGTGGATCGGCTCGTAGAGCCCCTTGTTGGCGGCGTCGAGCGACGCCGACGGCAGCATGCCGATCGAGCCCGCCAGCATCGACGCCTCGTCCGAGAGGATGTCGCCAAACAGGTTGCCGGTGACGATCACGTCGAACTGCTTCGGGTTGCGCACGAGCTGCATCGCCGCGTTGTCGACGTACATGTGCGACAGCGCGACGTCCGGGTAGTCGGCGGCCATCGCCGTGACGACTTCCCGCCACAGCATGCTGGTGTCGAGCACGTTGGCCTTGTCCACCGAGCACAGCTTCTTTCCGCGACGGCGCGCCGTCGCGAAGCCGACGTCGGCGATGCGCCGGATCTCCGCCTCGCTGTAGAGCATCGTGTCGAAGCCCTCGGTTTCCCCGGCCGCATTGGTGCGGCGCCCGCGCGGCTGCCCGAAATAGATGTCGCCGGTCAGCTCGCGGATGATCATCAGGTCGAGCCCGGAGACGACCTCGGGCCGCATCGACGACGACGCCGCCAGTTCGGGATAGAGCAGCGCCGGGCGCAGGTTGGCGAAGAGCCCCAGCGCCTTGCGTATGCCGAGGATCCCCTGCTCCGGGCGCAACGCGCGCGGCAGCGTGTCGTACTGCGGCCCGCCGACCGCGCCGAGCAGCACGGCGTCGGCGGCCCGCGCTAACGCGAGCGTGCTCTCGGGCAGCGGGTGCCCCGCCGCGTCGTACGCAGCGCCGCCGATCGGCGCTGTTTCCGTTTCGAGCGCCAGGCCGTCGCGGCGCAGCGCGTCGAGGACGCGCACCGCCTGACCCACGATCTCGGGGCCGATGCCGTCGCCGGGGAGAATCGCAATCTTCATGGGCGGCGAACGGCGGGCGTCGCGGCAGCGGTCCGGCGCCGGCCGCGGGGCGCGCACCGCGGGCATTTGCGGCCTCCCGCTAGGCGAGCCACGGCTGCTCCGCGTGCCGCTTCGCCTCGAACGCGCGGATCGCCTCCGCGTGCTGCAGCGTGAGCCCGATGTCGTCGAGGCCGTGCAACAGGCAGTGCTTGCGGAACGGCTCCACATCGAAGCCGAACGACATCGCGCCGTCCTGCGTGGCCACGGTCTGGCGCTCGAGATCGACCGTCACCCGGAAGCCGGGAAACGCCCGGACGGCGTCGAACAGGCGGCCGACGTCCGACTCGGTCAGCACGATCGGCAGCAGGCCGTTCTTGAAGCAGTTGTTGAAGAAGATGTCGGCATACGACGGCGCAATGAGCGCGCGAAAGCCGAAATCGGCGAGTGCCCACGGCGCATGCTCGCGCGAGCTGCCGCAGCCGAAGTTGCGCCGCGCGAGCAGGATCTGCGCGCCCTGGTACCGGGGCTCGTTCAACACGAATTCCGGATTGCGCGGACGGGCGGCGTTGTCGCCGCCGGGCTCGCCGCGGTCGAGATAGCGCCACGCGTCGAACAGATTGGGACCGAAACCCGAGCGCTTGATGGATTTCAGGAACTGCTTGGGGATGATCGCGTCGGTGTCGACGTTGGCGCGGTCGAGCGGCGCGACGAGCCCGGTGAGAGAGTGGAAGGGTTCCATGAGGCACTCAATAGGGCTTGGTTTTCGTTGCCGCCTTCTCGACGGCGCCGCCGGCCGCCTTGATGTCCTTGCCGGCGCCTTCGATCGTGTTGCAACCGGTCGTGACGACGGCGGCGAAGCCGACCAGCGCGACCAGCACAGCGAGCCGTTTGCCCATGTCCGTTCTCCTCACGTGTCAGAGCAGCCGGCGCACGTCGACGAAATGCCCGGCAATCGCCGCTGCGGCCGCCATCGCCGGACTCACGAGGTGGGTGCGGCCGCCGGTGCCCTGGCGCCCTTCGAAATTGCGGTTCGACGTCGATGCGCAGCGCTCGCCCGGCTCCAGCCGGTCGTCGTTCATCGCGAGGCACATCGAGCAGCCGGGCTCGCGCCATTCGAACCCGGCCTCGCGGAAGATGCGGTCGAGGCCTTCGCGCTCGGCCTGCGCTTTCACCGGCCCCGAGCCGGGCACCACCAGCGCGAGCTTCACGTTCGCCGCGACGTGCCGGCCGCGGGCGACCGCCGCCGCGGCGCGCAGGTCCTCGATCCGCGAGTTGGTGCACGAGCCGATGAACACCTTGTCGATGCGGATGTCGGCGATCGGCGTGTTCGGCGCGAGGCCCATGTAGGCGAGCGCGCGCTCGATGCCGTCGCGACGCGCGGCTTCCTTTTCCTTGTCCGGATCCGGCACCCGCCCCTCGACCGACACGACCATCTCGGGCGAGGTGCCCCAGGTGACCTGCGGCGCGAGCGACGACGCGTCCAGCGTGACGACGGTGTCGAATTTCGCCCGCGCGTCGCTCCTGAGCGCGCGCCAGTGCGCGACCGCGCGGTCCCACTGCTCCGGCTTGGGGGCCATCGGCCGCCCGCGCAGGTACTCGATCGTGCGCTCGTCGACCCCGATCATGCCGGCGCGCGCGCCAGCCTCGATCGCCATGTTGCACAGCGTCATGCGGGCTTCCATCGACAGCGCTTCCACCGCCGCGCCGGCGAACTCGATCGCATGGCCGGTGCCGCCGGCGGTGCCGATCTTCCCGATGACGGCGAGCGCCAGATCCTTGGCCGTCACTGCGGCCGGCAGCCGGCCGTCGATGCGCACCTGCATCGACCTGGCCTTCTTCATCAGCAGGCACTGGGTCGCCAGCACGTGCTCGACTTCCGAGGTGCCGATGCCGAACGCCAGCGCCGCGAACGCGCCGTGCGTGCTGGTGTGCGAATCGCCGCAGACGACGGTCATCCCCGGCAGCGTGGCGCCCTGCTCGGGGCCGATGACGTGGACGATGCCCTGCCGCGCATCGCGGAACGGGAAGTAGGCCTTCGCGCCGTGGGCGCGGATGTTGTCGTCGAGCGTTTCGACCTGGATCCGGGAAATCGGGTCGCGGATGCCCTGGTCCCAATCCTTGGTCGGCGTGTTGTGGTCGGCGGTGGCGACGATCGAGGAGACGCGCCATGGCTTCCGGCCGGCCAGACGCAAGCCTTCGTAGGCCTGCGGGCTCGTCACCTCGTGGACCAGGTGGCGGTCGATGTAGAGCAGCGCCGTCCCGTCCGCTTCCGCGCGGACGACGTGGCTGTCCCAGAGCTTGTCGTAGAGGGTCGAGCAGGGCAGGGTCATTGGCGGTGCGCGGGAGGAAATGCCGCTGGGGATTCGATAGGAACCCTGAATTATTGCATAGCAGCATGCGACTGTCAGGTTGCGGTCCCGGGTTGCGCCCGGCCCCCCGCGGCACGCGCAGTCGGGCGACGACTCCGGCGGCCGGCATCGACGCGAGCCGCGCGGCGGCCGCGGCGGTCAGCCGCGCCCGATGCCGTGGCGCTCGAGGAGCGCCGCGACGTCGGCAAGCAACGCCGGCGACGTCGCGTCGACCGCCGTCGCCGGCAGCGTGCGCAACCACGTGAACTGGCGCTTGGCGAGCTGTCGCGTCGCGGCGATGCCGGTCGCGCGCAGCGCCGGCGCGTCGATGGCGCCCTCGAGGAATGCCCATGCCTGCCGATAGCCGACGCAGCGCATCGACGGCAGTTCGGGCGCGAGCGCATGGCGGCCGCGCAACACCCGCAGTTCGTCGACGAGCCCGGCCGCCAGCATCCGGTCGAACCGCTCGGCGATCGCCGCGTGCAGCGCAGCGCGGTCCGGCGGCAGCAGCGCGATCGGCACCACCGGCCCGAGGCCCGGCCCCGGCGCGCGCGCGCCCTGCAGCCGCGACAGCGGCGTGCCGGTGGCGGCAAACACCTCGAGCGCGCGCTGGATGCGCTGCGCATCGGCGGGCTCCAGGCGGGCCGCGGTGGCCGGGTCGACGCGCGCGAGCTCGGCGTGCAGCGCCGGCCAGCCCTCGCTCGCCGCACGCGCGTCGAGCTCCGCGCGAATCGCCGGATCCGCCGGCGGCAGCGCGGAGAGGCCCTCGATCAGCGCCTTGAAGTACAGCATCGTGCCGCCGACCAGCAGCGGCACGTGGCCGCGGGCGCGGATCGCGGCCACCGCCGCCAGCGCATCGGCGCGAAAGCGCGCCGCCGAGTACGCCTCGGTGGGGTCGATGCTGTCGATCAGGTGATGCGCCACGCGCCGGCGCGCCTCGGCCTCGGGTTTCGCGGTGCCGATGTCCATGCCGCGATAGACCTGCGCCGAGTCGACGCTGACGATCTCGGCGGCGAAGCGACCGGCGAGCGCCAGCGCAAGCGCGCTCTTGCCCGACGCGGTCGGGCCCATCAGCAGGACCGCCGGAAGGGCGCTCACCGCCCGCGCATGAACAGGCGGTCGAGGTCGGCGAGCGCCAGCTGATACCACGTCGGGCGCCCGTGGTTGCACTGGCCCGCCCGCTCGGTCGCTTCCATCTCGCGCAGCAGCGCGTTCATCTCGGGAACCGTCAGGCTGCGGTTCGCGCGCACCGCGGCATGGCAGGCCATCGTGGACAGCAGCTCGTCGCGGTGCGCGGTCAGCACCTCGCTGCCGCCGAATTCGCAGAGGTCGTGCAGCACGGCGCGGGCAAGCGTCACGGCATCGGCGTCGGTGAGGGGCGCGGGGATGCCGCGCACGGCAAGTGTGGCCGGGCCGAGCGCGGCGATCGCGAAGCCGAGGCGATCGAGCGTCGCGGCGTGCTCCTCGACGGCGGCGGTCTCGAGCGGCGACGCGGCAAAGGTCGCCGGGATGAGCAGCGGCTGGACGGGCACGCTCGCATCGAGCGCCGCCTTCAGCCGCTCGTAGACGATCCGCTCGTGCGCCGCGTGCATGTCGACCAGCACCAGCCCGGCGCGGTTCTGCGCCAGCACGTAGATGCCGTGCAGCTGGGCAAGTGCGAAACCGAGCGGCTCCCCGTCGCCCGTAGGCGGCAGGTCGGGGCCCGCGCCAGCGCTCGCTTCGCGTGGCCCGAAGAGCTTCGCGTAGAACTCCGCGGGCTCGGTCGCGCCGAATGCCATCGGCGCCTGCCGCGGCGCGGCCCATGCCCCGGGCGCCGCCCACCGCGCGGCGGCGGCGGAAACGCCGGACTCCGGCAGGCCGGGCGGCGCGATGCCGAGCCGCTGCGCGCCGGACACCGCGGGCTGATCGCCGGCGGTGGCGCCCAGCGCCCGCTTGATCGCGTGCAGGACCGCCTGATGCACGGCGCCGGAATCGCGGAAGCGCACCTCGGTCTTCTGCGGGTGGACGTTGACGTCGACGAGCCGCGGGTGCAGGCCGATCCACAACGCGTACGACGGCTGGCGGTCGTGATGGAGGACGTCGCGGTACGCCTCGCGCAGCGCGTGCGCGAGCACGCGGTCGCGGACGAAGCGGCCGTTGACGAACGCATACTGCCCGCCGGCCTGCGCCGCGTACGCCGGCCGCACGGCGAAACCGCCGATGTGGAGCGGCCCGGCCTGCGTGTCGACGACAGCGGCCGCGGCGGCGAACGACTCGCCGAGCAGCGCGTCGACGCGCGCGCGCCGCTCGCCGCGCGGCAGCCGGAAGACGAGGCGGCCGTTGTGCTGCAGCGTGAAGCCGACGTCCGGATGGGCGAGCGCGATGCGGCGAAAGGCTTCTTCGCAATGACCCCATTCGGTCGCTTCGGTGCGCAGAAACTTGCGCCGCGCCGGCGTGTTGTAGTAGAGCTCCTGCACGCTCACCGTCGTCCCGGCGGCGAGCGCGGCCGGGGCGGTCGCGCTGACCTCGCCGCCGTCCACCTCGATCCGCCACGCATGCGGCTTGCCGGTGGCGCGGGAGGTCAGCGAGAAACGCGACACCGCGGCAATGGACGCCAGCGCTTCTCCGCGAAAGCCGAGCGTGGCGATCGCCTCCAGGTCGTCGACGGAAACGAGCTTCGACGTCGCGTGCCGCGCCACCGCCAGCGCGAGCTCCTCGCGCTCGATGCCCGCGCCGTTGTCCCCGACCCGGATGCGCTCCCTGCCGCCGCCCGCGAGATCGACGTCGATCTGCGTGGCGCCGGAATCGAGCGCGTTCTCCAGCAGCTCCTTCAGCGCGGCGGCCGGCCGCTCGACGACCTCGCCGGCGGCGATCTGGTTGATGAGATGATCAGGGAGCGCGCGGATCTGCGGCATGATCGAAGCGCGTCAGCGCAAGAGCCGGTGCGTCCAGCGCGCGTAGACGTCGCCCGCGACGGCGTTGAGCGCGGCGACGTGCGCAGCGAGACCGCGCCGGATGTCCTCGGCCGCCTGCAGTGCCGGCAGCGACGCCTGCGGCAATTCGCCGGCGCCGGTGGAGAGCCACGTTTCCACGAGCTCGCGCGTCATCTCGATGTGGCACTGGAACCCGATATGACGGTCGTCGACGACGTACGCCTGGTTCTCGTTGTGGCAGTTGGTCAGCACGCGCGTCGCGCCGGCCGGCAGCGCGAACGCGTCGTAGTGCCACTGGAACGTCTCGAAGCGGGAACGCCCGCCGAACCACTCGCCGGCAGCCGCGGGGGCGGCCACCTCGACATCGATCCAGCCGATCTCCGCGACCGGCGCGCGGGCGACCGGCGCACCCAGCGCCTTCGCCAGCAGCTGCCCGCCGAGGCAGTGGCCGATCACCGGAACCCCGGCGGCGACCGCGTCGCGCAGCAGCGAACACAGCGGCGCCACCCACGGCAGGTCGTCGTTGACGCTCATCGGCCCGCCCATCATCCCGATGCCGGCGAACGCGCGCGCGTCCGGCGGCACGGACGCGCCTTCATCGAGCGCGATCAGCTGCGGGGTCACGCCGCAGTCGCCCAGCCAGTCGGCGAAATAGGCGGGGCCCTCGGTCGGCGAGAAGCGGAAGATTGCGACGTTGCGCATGGGACGCGGCAGGCGGCGGCCCGGAGAACGGCGGCTACAGTCCGCGGGCGATCCGGGCGTAGGCGGAGTGGTTATGGATGGACTCGAAGTTCTCCGCTTCCACCACGAAGCCGTCGATCCGCGGGTCCGCCTGGAGGCGAGCGGCGATGCCGCGCACCAGGTCCTCGACGAACTTCGGATTGTCGTAGGCGCGCTCGGTGACGTACTTCTCGTCGGCGCGCTTGAGGAGCCCGTACAGCTCGCACGAAGCCTCTTCCTCGCCCACGCGGATGACCTCGGTCAGAAACAGCGGCGCGCGCGGGCACACGGTGATGGTCAGCAGCGAGCGCTGGTTGTGCGCGCCGTACTCGGAGATCTCCTTCGAGCACGGGCACAGCGACGTCACCGGCACTGCGACCGACAGCGTCTGGCGGTACCGGCCATCCACCAGTTCCCCGGTGAGCCGCGCCTGGTAGTCGAGCAGGCTGGCCACCCCCGAGACCGGCGCGGTTTTCCTGACAAAGAACGGGAACGACACTTCGATGCGCCCGCCCGGCGCTTCGAGCAGGATCACCAGCGCGTCGAGCAGGCCGTGGAAATTGGCGGTGGACAGCGGCGGCTGTCCCGGATCGCTGCGCGATTCGAGCAGCGCGACAAGGCGCGACATGTGCGTGCCCTTGCGCTCCTCGGGGAGCGCCACGTACACGTTGCAGTCGGCGATCGTGGGTTGCGCCTTGCCATCCTGGTCGGCGAACAGCAGCGGGTAGCGCAGGCCCTTGATGCCGACCTGGTTTATGGCGATCTCGCGGTGGTCGCTCCCCGACTGGACGTCGGCGATCGGGAACAGCGTCTGCGGATTGTCGGGACGGTTCACAGGCGGGATTCTAACCGAGATGCGGGACGGATCGGTTGCGGGACACCCGCCGCGCCCGGGGCACGCGCCCCGCTACGCCGCGGGCTTGGACCGCGCGTCCTGCCGGCGCTGCCCGAAGCGCGCGAGCACCGCCGCCGCGATGCCGCGGGCGTCGAGACCGCAGTCCGCCAGCAGCTGCGCCGGGTCGCCGTGGTCGACGAAGCGGTCGGGCAACCCGAGGTGCAGGATGGGGATGACGATGCCCTCCGCCGCCAGCGCCTCGGCCACGCCGCTGCCCGCTCCGCCCGCGACGACGTTTTCCTCGACGGTGACCAGTGCATCGTGGTCATCGGCGAGCTTGCGGATGAGCTCCTGGTCGAGTGGTTTGACGAAGCGCATGTTGGCAACGGTCGCGTCGACTTCCTCGCCCGCCGCCAGCGCGTGGTGCAGCAGCCCGCCGAACGAGAGGATCGCGATGCGGTTGGCGCGCCTCCTCGCCTCGCGCCGGATCTCGCCGCGGCCGAGCGGCAGCGCCTTCATTTCCGCACGCGGCACCACGCCCGGACCGGTGCCGCGCGGATAGCGGACGGCCGTGGGCCCATCGAGCGTGAACGCCGTGTAGAGCATCTGCCGGCATTCGTCCTCGTCGGCCGGCGCCATCACCGTCGTGTTCGGCAGGCACCGCAGGTAGGTAAGATCGAATGCGCCCGTATGCGTCGCGCCGTCGGCGCCGACGATCCCGGCGCGGTCGAGCGCGAACACCACGGGCAGATTCTGCAGCACGACGTCGTGGATCAACTGGTCGTAGGCCCGCTGCAGAAACGTCGAGTAGATCGCGACCACCGGCTTCAGGCCTTCGCAGGCGAGGCCGGCGGCGAAGGTCACCGCGTGCTGCTCGGCGATGCCGACGTCGAAATAGCGGTCGGGAAACTCCTGTGAGAAACGGACGAGCCCCGAGCCTTCGCGCATCGCCGGGGTGATGCCCACGACGCGCGCGTCGCGGGTGGCGATGTCGCAGAGCCAATCGCCGAACACCTGCGTGTAGGACGGCTTGGCCGCAGGCTTGACCACGACGCCCACGGCAGGATCGAACTTCGGCACGCCGTGGTAGAGAATGGGGTCTTCCTCGGCGCGCGGGTAGCCGTGGCCCTTGCGCGTGACGACGTGCAGGAGCTGCGGTCCGGCGAGCTGGCGCACGTTGTCGAGGGTCTTCGTCAGCGTCTCGAGGTCGTGGCCGTCGATGGGGCCGATGTAGTTGAAGCCGAATTCCTCGAACAGCGTGCCCGGGAGCACCATGCCCTTCATGTGCTCTTCCCAGCGCTTCGCCAGCTCCTGCACCGGGGGCAGCTTGGCCAGCATTTCCTTGCCGCCGCGCCGGACGTAGTTGTACGCGCGCCCCGACAGGAGCCGGGCGAGGTAGTTGTTGAACGCGCCGACCGGCTCCGAGATCGACATGTCGTTGTCGTTGAGGATCACCAGCAGGTTGGCGCCCGCGGTGCCGGCGTTGTTCAACGCCTCGAACGCCATGCCGGCGCTCATCGCCCCGTCGCCGATGACCGCGACGACGGCCCGCTGTTCGCCTTTCTGCTTCGCCGCGACCGCCATGCCGAGCGCCGCCGAGATCGACGTCGACGAGTGCGCGGTGCCGAAGGTGTCGTAGGCGCTTTCCGAGCGGCGCGGAAACCCCGACGGGCCACCCGCCATCCGCAGCCGGTGCATCGCCTGCCGGCGGCCGGTGAGGATCTTGTGCGCATAGGTCTGGTGACCGACGTCCCAGACGATCCGGTCGTGCGGCGTGTTGAACACGTAGTGCAGCGCGATCGTGAGCTCGACCGTGCCGAGGTTCGACGACAGGTGCCCGCCGGTAGCGCCGACCGACGCGAGCAGGAACGCGCGCAGCTCGCGCGCGAGCTGCGGCAGCACGGCGCGGTCCAGCTTGCGCAGCGCCGAGGGATCGTCGATCTGTTCGAGGAGCGCGTACATGCGATCAGTACCGCCCGGCCGCCCGAAGGTACTGACGCGCCCCCTCGGGGGGCAGCGAACGTAGTGAGCGTGGGGGTCGTTTCATCCTAGTGCTGGCGCAGCACGATCCAGTCCGCGAGCTCGGCGAGCCGCCGCGCTGCGCCGCCGAACGGCACGAGGGCCGCCTGCGCCTCGCGCCGCAAGGCCTCCGCGTGCGCCTTGGCGCCGGCCAGGCCCTGCAGCGAAACGAAGGTCGGCTTGCCGTGCGCTGCATCCTTGCCGGCCGTCTTGCCGATCGCCGCGGGCGTACCCTCGACGTCGAGCACGTCGTCGATGACCTGGAAGGCGAGCCCGGCCGCCTGCGCGTACGCATCCAGCGCCGCGCTCTCCGCCGCCGCGAGCGGGCGGCCGCACGCCGCGCCCAGCCGCACCGCGGCGCGGATCAGCGCGCCGGTCTTCATCCGGTGCATCCGCTCCTGTTCCGGCAGGCCGAGCGCGGCACCGACGGCCGCGAGGTCGATCGCCTGCCCCCCGGCCATCCCGTGTACGCCGGCGGCTTCCGCCAGCAGGGCGCAGGCACGGCCGGGATCGGGCATGTTTCCGCGCGCCAGGGCCTCGAAGGCAAAGGCCTGCAGCGCGTCGCCCGCGAGCAGCGCCATCGCCTCGCCGAACGCCACGTGGCACGTCGGCCGGCCGCGCCGCAAGGTGTCGTCGTCCATGCACGGGAGGTCGTCGTGGACGAGGGAGTACGCGTGGACCAGTTCGACCGCGGCCGCTGCGGCGTCGACGACGGCGGTGTCCGCGCCCGCGATTTCGCCCGCGGCATACGCCAGCATCGGGCGCACGCGCTTGCCACCACCGAGCACGGCGTAACGCATCGCGCCCGCAAGCGCGGTGGGCCCGCTGTCTTCGAGCGGCAGCGCGCCGTCGAGCACGTGTTCGACCCTGCGCTGGCGCTCCGCCAGCCAGACCGGCCAGGCAAGATCAGGGTTCATCGGCAACGACACCGTCCCGGACCGGCGTGTCGAAGGCCTTGAGCATGCCTTTCTCCAGCACCTCGACCTGCTGTTCGGCATCCTTCAATGCCGTCTGGCAAAACTGGAGCAGCACGGCGCCGCGCTTGTAGGCCGCCAGCGAATCGGTGAGCGGAAGTTGGCCCCCTTCCATCGTCGCCACGATTTCCTCGAGTTCGGCGAGCGCGGCTTCGAAACTGGCGGGGGCTGCGCTCGATCGAGTCATCGCGGGGACGGAAGTTGGGGTGGGCGTCCACCGGAGCGGGGGGCGTCCGGCCTGAACGCTCGAAATGACGCAAAACGGTCGATTGCGAGCAAACCCGCCGTAAAGACATGTTGCAGCGAAGGTTGACCCGCTGTGGACCGGCCCTATATACTAACACGTTTTCATGACGCGGCCTCAGCGGATCTTTCGCGCGGCCGACTTGGCATGGCGGTCCGGGGCGGCCTGGAAGTGCATTCGAGAGCCGTAATCGTCCCGGGTTGTTGGGTTGGGTTGGTTGGGTTCACACCTTTATTCGCGAGGGAACGGAGGGCCGATGTCCCATATCGCCACTGCGGCGCAGTTGCGGCGCGCCGCGTCGCAACTCCCGGTTTCGTGGTACTGCGACGCTGACGTCTATGCTGCGGAACAGCGGGCGCTGTTCGCGCGCGCGCCAGGGTACGTCGGGCACGAGTTGATGGTCCCGGACCCGGGCGACTACTATGCGCTCGACTGGCGGGACAACGCGCAGGTGCTCGTGCGCAACGGCGGCGGCGTCCTGCTGCTGTCGAACATCTGCCGGCACCGGCAGGCGATCATGCTGAAGGGCCGCGGCAACGCGCAGAACATCGTCTGCCCGATCCACCGCTGGACCTACGATCTCCAGGGACAACTGCTCGGCGCGCCGCACTTCGCGGACAAGCCGTGCCTCAACCTCGGCCGTTCGCCGCTCCAGAACTGGAACGGCCTGCTGTTCGACGGTCCGCGCGAGGTCGCGCGCGACCTCGCGCACGCATCGCTGCTCGACCAGCTCGATTTCTCCGGCCACGTCCTCGACCGGGTCGAGATCCACGAGTGCAACTACAACTGGAAGAGCTTCATCGAGGTCTATCTCGAGGATTATCACGTCGCCCCGTTCCATCCGGGCCTCGGCCGGTTCGTCTCGTGCGAGGACCTCAAGTGGCAGTTCGGCGACTGGCATTCCGTGCAGTCGGTCGGCATCAACAACGGCCTCGCCAAACCCGGCACCAAGACCTATGAGCGCTGGCACAAGGCAGTCCTCGATTATTACCGCGGCGAGGTCCCCGCGTACGGCGCGATCTGGATGGTGTACTACCCGAACATCATGATCGAGTGGTACCCGCACGTGCTCGTCGTCAGCACGCTCGTTCCGCGCGCAGTGGACCGGACGACCAATATCGTAGAGTTCTACTATCCCGAGGACATCGCGCTCTTCGAGCGGGAATTCGTCGAGGCCGAGCAGGCTGCCTACATGGAGACGGCGCGCGAGGACGACGAGATCGCCGAGAGGATGGACGCGGGCCGCAAGGCGCTCCATCGCGCCGGCCGCAGCGAGGAAGGCCCCTACCAGTCGCCGATGGAAGACGGCATGCAGCACTTCCACGAGTTCCTCCGCCGCGAACTGGACGCGAACATCGCGCCCCGATAGGCGCGTGAATCGCGGCCCCTTCGAGATGCCCTTGCGATGTTCAAGACACTGATCGCGACCGCCGACCTGGCGCAGCGGCTGGCCGCTTCCGACATCGTCATCGTCGATGTCCGGCATGACCTCGGAGCACCCGACGCGTGGGGCGAGACGCAGTACCGGGCGGGGCACCTGCCCGGCGCCGTGTTCCTGCATCTCGACCGCGACCTGTCGGCACCGACGAACGGCAGGAACGGCCGCCATCCGCTGCCATCGCCCGTGGCGTGCGCAGCGGTGTTCGGGCGTCTCGGCATCGATGCGTCCAGCCAGGTCGTCGCCTACGACCAGAACAACGGCGCCTACGCGTCGCGGCTGTGGTGGATGCTGCGCTGGCTGGGCCACGAGGCCGTGGCGGTGCTCGACGGCGGCTTCGACACGTGGGCGCGCGAGGGCCGCGCGGTCACGGCGGAGGTCCCGCGGCCGCACCCCGCCGAGTTCGCCGCCCGCCTGCGCGCGGCGACCGTCGATGCCGACGCAGTGCAGGCGAACCTCGGCACCGGCGCCCTGATGATCGTCGATGCCCGCGCGCCGGAGCGGTATCGCGGCGACGTCGAGCCGCTCGATCCCGTCGCCGGCCACATTCCCGGGGCAGTGAATCGCCCGTTCGGCCGCAACCTCGGCCCGGACGGCACGTTCAAGCCGGCAGCAACGCTGCACGCGGAATTCGCGGCGCTGCTGGAGGGGCGGACGCCGTCCGCCGTCGTCAACCAGTGCGGGTCGGGCGTGACCGCCTGCCACAACGCGCTGGCCATGGAGATCGCCGGGTTTCCCGGCGCGCGGCTCTATCCGGGTTCCTGGAGCGAGTGGTGCGCCGACCCGTCGCGGCCGGTCGTGCGCGGCGGCTGACGCAGCGCCGCCATCTCGCGCGCGGCTTCCGGACCCATCGGGAGCATCCCGCCGCGTGCGCTGCGTGCGGTCACGGCGATGGCTGCAGTTTCACGCGCTCGCGAAGGCGCCACGACGCCAGCACCCGGTAGACGGGACCGGCGGGCAGCGTTTCCGACGCCATCAGCGCGATCGCGTCCGCGCGCCATCCCACGCGCAATGCGCTGCCCTCGGCGGGCGGTCGCAGGCTGCGCCGCGCGAGCGTCAGATGCGGATGAAAAGCGCGCGCCTCCAGGGCAAACCCCGCGTCGTGCAGCGCGCCGGAGAGAGCGCCGACGACCTGCTGCAGCGCAGGCGCGACCTCGCGGGGTCCGGCCCACACGACCCCCGCGTTGCGGAACCCTCCGACGCGGTCGAACAGCAGCGCAAAGGGTTCCCCCATCGCCGCCGCCCGCGCGCCGGCCGCTTCGACCTGCGCGACCCGCGACCGCGGCACGCGGCCGAGGAACACGAGCGTCAGATGCAGGTTCTCCGCAGGCGTGGCGCGGCCCCCGGTCGCGCGCGCGATGTCGCGCGCCAGCGCCCCCAGCGCCTGGCGCGCCGCAGGGTCCGGCAGCAGCGCGAAGAAGAGCCGGAGCGAACCGGCGCGACCGTCCGGTGCCGGCTTCCCGCCGGGTGCGGCGCTCACTGGACTACCTTCGTGCTGCGCACTCCGGTATTCGCCCTTGGGGCGGCCCGGCAGGACAGACCGCGAGCAGTGGCTCAGCCGTTGGCGACCGACAGACCCGCCTTCTTCTTGTCGAAGAACTGCTCGTCCTCGGTCGAATGGCTCAACGCGGTCGTCGACGACTGGCCTCCTTGCACGGTCTGCGTGACCGCATCGAAGTAGCCGGTGCCCACTTCGCGCTGGTGCCGGACCGCGGTGAAGCCCTTTTCCGCCGCGGCGAACTCGGCTTCCTGCAGCTCGACGAACGCCGACATGTTGGTGCGGGCGTAGCCGTGCGCGAGGTTGAACATCGAGTAGTTGAGGCTGTGGAAGCCCGCCAGCGTGATGAACTGGAACTTGTAGCCCATCGCGCCCAGCTCGCGCTGGAATTTCGCGATCGTCGCGTCGTCGAGGTTCTTCTTCCAGTTGAACGACGGCGAGCAGTTGTAGGCGAGCATCTTGCCCGGGAACTTGGCCTGGATCGCCTCGGCGAACTGCTTCGCGAACGCGAGATCGGGCTTGCCGGTTTCGCACCAGATGAGATCGGCGTACGGGGCATACGCGAGCCCGCGCGACACCGCCTGGTCGAGGCCGGCGCGCGTCCGGTAGAAGCCTTCGACGGTACGCTCGCCGGTGCAGAACGGACGATCGGTGGCGTCGATATCGGAGGTGACGAGGTCCGCCGCTTCGGCATCGGTGCGTGCCAGGAGAATCGTCGGCACCCCCATGCAATCCGCCGCGAGGCGTGCGGCGGAAAGCTTCTCGACCGCTTCGCGCGTCGGTACCAGAACCTTGCCGCCCATGTGCCCGCATTTCTTCACCGACGCGAGCTGGTCCTCGAAATGGACGCCGGCGGCACCCGCTTCGATCATCGCCTTCATCAGCTCGAACGCGTTCAGCACGCCGCCGAAGCCGGCTTCGGCGTCGGCGACGATCGGCGCGTAGAAATCGATGTCGCTCTTGCCCTCGGCGTGCTGGATCTGGTCGGCGCGCTGGAACGTGTTGTTGATCCTGCGCACAACGTGCGGCACCGAATTCACCGGGTACAGCGACTGATCCGGGTACATTTCGCCGGCGATGTTGGCGTCGGCCGCGACCTGCCAGCCGGACAGGTAGATGGCCTTCAGCCCGGCCTTCACCTGCTGCATCGCCTGGTTGCCGGTGAGGGCACCCAGCGTGTTCACGAAGGGCTCCTCGTTGATCAGCTTCCAGAGCTTTTCGGCGCCGCGGCGCGCCAGCGTGTGCTCGATCTGGATCGAGCCGCGCAGGCGAATCACGTCTTCAGCGGCATAGCCGCGCTGGATGCCCTTCCACCGCGGGTTCTCGGCCCAGTCCTTCTTCAGTCGTGCTGCTTCGAGATCGTAGCTCATTCGTTGCTCCCATCGTCTCTCGTCGTGGCCAATCCGGCGGCCGTCCGGGCCTCGTCCGAAGCCCGCGGCTGACCGGAACCTTGGTCAGCGGCCCGGCACCTCGCGGTTGCCCGCGCGCACCGGAATCCGCGGTGTGGAACAGCCGGCGAGCCCAGCCGCCGGCGCTTCACTGCACGGACCGGCGAGGATCACTCGACCGGTCGCGCGGGCGTGGATGGGGTGTGCGGATTACCCAAGCCCTGCTTGTGGCCTTCCGCTACGTCGGCGGTTGGGCACTCGTGATAATCGAACGTTAGCAAAGTTGGGCGGCGATGACAAGCAGATTTTGCGCAGTGCAATACGAAATAAAATATTAATAATCATAGTGTTAAAAATAGATTCCACAGGATGGTATTGAATGCGCCCAAATGTGCCCGAAAGGGTGCTGCGGCGCAGGACGGACGGCCTGGCATCGCGCCAGCGGGGCCTCGAACATAAGACTCAAGCCAATGAAAACACTAGCCATTGCCTGACCGGCGGCGACGCTGGCCTGCACCGCCGCCAATCAGATATTTTGGAAATCGGTTCCAGATCTCGGGCGCAGGGGCGCGGCGCGCAAACCGAAATGGCTGCCGCCGCCGGCGCCGGTCATTCGATGGAGCGCAGGCGCAACATCGCCTCGAACACCTCCGGGTCATCCCACGGCACATCCGCCGGGCAATTCCGCAGCCAGGCGCTCGCCGGGTCGCACAGCCACTCCTGCGGAAACTGGGCCACGATCCGGTCGAAATCCGGCGCGACATCGTTGCGGGTAACGGCCGGACGCCCGGCGATCGCCGCCATGAGCGCAGCGCAAAGATCGACACCAACGGTCGCGCCCAAGTGGCCTCCGGTGCCGATCCGCCGGTTGATTTCCACCAGGTAGGTCGCGCCGCTCTCGTCATGCACGAGGTAGTCGACGGTGAAAAAACCCTGCAATCCGAGTCCGCGCGTCAGTGCTTCCGACATCGCGCGCGCCTCCGGCTCGCAACGGATCCGGACCGTGGCACCGGGACCGACGCGCGGCGGGTTCCGCGTCACGCGCTCGCGACTGATGCCTGCAAGCTCGTGGCCGCCCCAAGCCACGGACATGCGGCTCAGGGAACGGCCCGAAACGAACTCCTGCGCGAGGATCCGCGTGCTGTCTCCGGCGACCGATTGCGGAACGATTGCCGCGAGCCGCGCGAACGCCGGGCCAAGCTCGCCGCGGCCGGCCACGATATCGACCGCTTCCCCGGCAGCGCCGCGCCCGCGCTTCAGAACGACCGGGTAGCCGTGCGCCGCGGCAAATGCCTCCGCGCCCGCCACGGTGGCGACCACGTCGAAGCGCGGCACGCGGACGCCAAGGGCAGCGGCCACTGGTGGCAGCAACGTCTTGTCGGTGCTCGATCGGTAGTGGCACGGGTCTCCCAGCGAATCGCGGACCAGGGTAGCCAGCCGCAGGGCGCGCGCCGGAGGCAGATCCTGCGGCGGTTCCAGTACCAGTTCCTGCAACAGTTCCGAAGCCATGTCGTCGCACGGAACCACGAGCCGCGGTGCCGTTTTTTCGACGGCCGCGGCGAACGCGGCCGTCCACTGCAACCGGTTCGCCCGGTCGGGCAGATACTCGTTCGTCCCGACAAACCGCGACCTGCCGGCCAGGGAGTTTCGAGGCGCCAGCAGCGACACCGTGAAGCCGGCCTGGGCGAGCGCCCGCGGCAGGCGCGCCGGCCCCAGCCAGTTGAGCGTCGTTGCGATCAGCAGCACGTTCATGTGTGATTTCCGCAAGTCGAAGGACGGCACCCCGGCTTTCGCCGACGGAAGCCACCGGCGAAACGGCGCCGGCAACGGAGCGACGTGCCTCGCCGCGCGCCGGCTGGCATGAGACGCATTCTACGTCCTTGCCAATGTCCTGATTCAAGGCGATACTTTTCGCGGCCCACCCGCCACTGTCGTCGAACCTGGAGAACTCCGTGCGCATTGTCCTGATCCCGCTTCTTGCGGCCGCAGCGGCGGCATTGGCCCCTGGCGCCGCAGCCCAGACCGGCGACGCGAATCTCGCGCGGAATCTCGCCGCGACCTGCGCCAATTGCCACGGCACCGGAGGCGTCAGCGTGGGCGAGGTCGAGTCCCTTGCGGGCAAGCCGAAAGACGAGCTCGTACGCAAGATGCAGGATTTCAAGACCGGGAAGAAACCGGCCACCGTGATGCACCAGCTGTCCAAGGGCTACACCGACGAGCAGATCGACCTCGTCTCCGGCTGGTTTGCGGCGCAGAAGCCGCCTGCGAAATGAGGTGATCGAGATGACCATGAAACGGCGTGAATTCCTGCAGGCCGCCGGCGCCGCCGGTGCCGTCGCCGCGCTGCCCGGCTGCGCGACGATGAGTGGTTCCGGCGGCAAGGTGGTGGTGGTCGGCGGCGGGTATGGCGGAGCGACGGCGGCCAAGTACATCCGGATGTGGAGCGATGGCGGCATCGACGTAACCCTGGTCGAGCCGAACCTGGAATTCATTTCCTGCCCGATCTCGAACCTCGTGCTCGGCGGCAGCAAGACGCTGGCCGACGTCACCGTGAGTTACGACAATCTGGCCCGTCGTCACGGCGTGAAGATCGTCAAGGACATGGCGACCGCGATCGACACCGAAAGACGCATTGTGAGGCTCGCCGGCGGCGGCGAACTGCCCTACGACCGGCTGGTCCTCTCGCCCGGCATCGACTTCATGTTCGACAAGGTGCCAGCGCTCAACAATGCCGGCGCCCAGGCGAAGGTCCTCCACGCCTGGAAGGCGGGCCCGCAGACGGTGGCGCTGCGCGACCAGCTGGTGGCGATGCGCGACGGCGGTGTCTACGTGCTGTCGATCCCGGTCGCGCCGTACCGCTGCCCGCCGGGACCGTACGAGCGCGCCTGCCAGGTGGCATGGTATTTCAAGCAGGCGAAACCGCGGTCGAAGGTCCTGATCCTCGACGGCAACGGCGACGTGACGTCGAAGGGACCGCTGTTCAAGAAGGCATGGGCCGAGGAGTACAAGGGCATCGTCGAGTACCGGCCGAACCACGTGCTGACGGACGTCGACGTTTCCGCGCTGACCGCGAAATTCGAGGTTCAGGACAGCGTCAAGGCCGATGTGCTGAACGTCGTGCCGCCGCAGCGCGCGAGCGCCATCGCACGCTCCGCGGGCGTGGTCACCGCGAACGACCGCTGGTGCGACGTGGACTTCCTGACGTTCGAGTCGGTGAAGGTCAAGAACGTCCATGTGCTGGGCGATTCGATCCAGATCGCGCCCGCGATGCCCAAGTCCGGCCACATGGCGAACCAGCACGCGAAAGTCTGCGCGGCGGCCGTCGTCGCGCTGCTGGCGGGGCAGGCACCGAATCCGACGCCGGTGCTGACCAATACCTGCTACAGCTTCATCACCGACAAGGACGTCGTCCACGTCTGCTCGGTGCACCAGTACGACAAGGAGAAGAAGACGGTGCTGGCAGTGCCGGGCTCCGGCGGCGTTTCCCCGGCCATGAGCGAAATCGAGGGCCGGTACGCGTTCTCGTGGGCGAAGAACATCTGGGCCGACACCTTGGGGTGAGCGTAACTGGGTCCATAACTGGGGTCAGAGCTGTAATAAAGGGTAATTGGCGCAATTGGCGTAATTGGGGTCAGAGCTGTAATAAAGCGGGGTCAGTG
>Ga0315278_10000592_pt1 | contig 32095 bp, 34 predicted proteins | sample YL17G06_0_MG_FD_203880 | JGI IMG/M metagenome (GOLD analysis project Ga0315278, IMG submission 203880) | Sediment microbial communities from Yellowstone Lake, YNP, Wyoming, USA - YL17G06_0 | ecosystem: Environmental > Aquatic > Freshwater > Lake > Sediment | place: USA: Wyoming | collected... | reverse complement strand
TACAAAATCGCAGGGCGTTTTGTCAGAGCAGCTCGTTGAATGCGAGATGAAACATGCTACTACTTGATAGCTTATTCTCCGCGCATGCAGCCTGCGGCTGCCTTCCTGAAGTCAAGCATGTCTCTTTTTTCGCTTTGATTGAACATTTAATCCGTAATACCTGGTCGGTTATTGACTAAAATAATTGATCGACAAGTAAGAACAACTAATTTACACTTCAACAAGAAATCATAGGGATAAATGGTTATAAAAATGGAAAAAGTCAGATTATTCTTTATTGCCGTTATGATATTTTACGGTTGTACAACAGAATCAGTTACTGAAATTACAAAAAACATTCCGAATGTCCCTGATGAAAATGAAATAGTAATGATCGAAGGTATGAAGATCACAGCTGCAACATTTAATGGGACAATCACTATTACGGCCGAAAAGGGGCTAAAGAGGTCATATACATGGGAAGGTGCGACTCGTTCCGTTATAATGGGGCCACGAAAGGTAAGATGGTTTGGTAGTATGGGAATCTATTACCCTGGCCCCGGAAACCATTGGACAGAACACAATGGAATTTCACGAGGTGTGGTGCAGGAAGGGCAACAACACTTTGCCACATCGGAAGATGCATTGGTTTGGCTTAAATCACCGAGTAGACGCGATTGTATATATCGTAACGACGGACTGGTCGTATGTTATTCTAAAAATCTTCCACGCCGTCAAATAAATGTTGATGTGTGGCAAATATATATTGGTGGCAAGACAGTTTCAAAATATCAAGAATACTATCAGGACAAAGATGGTTATTATAAGGAATGGGATAAAAGATTTGATAAAATCTACTATGTTGGTGGGAAGAAACCCAAAAGGATCTCCGGCAGCCAAGACGAAAAAATCAAAATAGAATTTTCATCTGTTGATAAAATACATTAATTCTTCATACCCAATATTCCAAGGGTCGGAGTTTTATAGCCGTTTTTATTTGTTTTTGAGCCGCTATCGCTCTTGTGTTTATCTAGAAATAATATCAGATTTCAATCAATGATTTTCACCTTTAATAACAATTTAATGAGCGGCATGTGAAAAACTTCTTGCTTTTTTTATAAGCTTTTCGGATGATAATAAAAATATGGTAGTGGGCCGGTGATAATTAAGGATTGTCAAAAAACGAGGGTCTTTGTGGTTAGTAAAACAGGACACATGACATTACACAATAAAGCCGTTACATATGAATAAAAACATTATCGCCATAATCAATCAGAAAGGTGGCGTAGGAAAAACCACAACATCAATAAATTTTGCGGCTGGCCTGGCTATGCAAAACAAGAAAACCTTATTAATTGACCTCGACCCACAGGCCCATTCAACCGTTGGCCTGGGAATCGAACCAGAGAGCTTTACCTTCTCAATTAGTGACGTCTTGGCCAAGAAAAAGCCTATCGGAGAAACGATCTTACCGGTAAAGACGGAGAATCTTTTCATCGTCCCTTCGCATATACGCCTTGATAAGATTGAACAGCAACTGGCAACGGAGCTATTCAGAGAAACCTTTTTAAGAAAGGCAATCGATAACCTTGATTTTGATTATATTGTAATTGACTGTCGGCCGACCTTGGGAACCTTGACGATAAACGCTTTATACGCAGCCAATTTTATCATTGTGCCGTGCGAGATGGGCCGCTATGCCCTTGACGGCTTTGCCGATCTAATGGAAACCATCGAACATGTAAAAAACGCTGACTTTAACAAGGCCGATTTTATCCGGATACTCCTAACCAAGTATGACAGCAGAAACAAAGTCAGTAATGACTGGATATTTCAACAATTAGAGCCATTTAAACACTTAATCTTCAATACCTATATCAGACGGAATGAGGCCTTGAATCAATCCCAAATGGCCCAGGAATCGATTTTTGATTTTAAGGTTGACAGCGTTGGCGCCCAAAATTATGAACAACTAGTTAATGAATTTCTAAGCCTATGACAGACATCAGAAAAAAATTAGCCGGTAAGGCAACCAAGCTGGCCAAAAAAAGGCCAAGACAAGACGACCATCCAGCCAACTTAAGCGAACACCAGGAAGGTATTTATTACCTCATCGACATTGGCCTGATTCTTCCAGATACGGAACAACCGGAACAATATTTTGACCCGGAAGCACTTCAAGAGCTGGCCAATTCGATCAAGCAAAAAGGCCTGTACCAGCCTGTTGTTGTCCGCAAAGATGAAGCTGAACGAATTATTTTAGTGGCCGGCAAAAGGCGTTTAAGAGCGGCACAAATGGCGGGCATTAAGAAAATCCCGTCCATTTTTACTCAGGGCAACCCCCTGGAAATCTCACTTATTGAGAACCTGCAGCGTGAAAACCTCAAACCTATAGAAGAAGCGGAGGCACTGGGCCGAATGATACATCAGCACGGCTATACCCAGGAAAAACTTGCCCGTGCTATTGGCAAAGCTCAGTCTGCGATTTCTGAAACAATAGAACTTAATCGTTTACCTGAGACAATAAAAAATGAATGCCGCCAAAATGACAAATACCCAAGGCGGTTCCTGGTAGAAATCGCCAAACAAGACACCCAAGAGGCGATGATAAGCCTTTTTAACCGGGTTAAACGGTATCCTTTAAAGGGCGATGAAGTGAGAATTATAGCCAGAGAACAGGCTAATATATCAGATCAGACGCCGGCAGAAAGGGTTATGGACAGGGGGGGATCTTTAAATACTGTGTTACCAAAAGATGAGTTTCAACCCATCGAGCAAAGCAAAAAAACAGGGCTCGTCACGGAGCTGCAAAATCTTATAAAAATCATCGATGAGCAGATAAGTTAATCGGCGCGGCAACCGGTTTTTGGTGTTTGATCATTTCACATGATTTCCATGGAAAAGATTCACATTCACCAGGAAATCGCACGTAAATGGAGTCGCCGGGTGGTTGTAAACCTCTTCCGGTGTCCCGATCTGTTCGACTTTCCCTTCATTCATGACAACCACCCGGTCGGAAACTTCCAGTGCCTCTACCTGATCATGGGTCACGAAAACGCTCGTTACGTGGATTTCATCATGAAGGCGGCGTAGCCAGCGGCGTAGCTCAAGTCGAACCTTTGCGTCAAGGGCGCCGAAAGGCTCATCGAGGAGAAGGACCTCGGGTTCCACAGCCAGGGCCCGGGCCAGCGCTACCCGCTGCCGCTGACCTCCGGAAAGTTGCGCAGGATATTTCTCTGATAGATGATCAAGCTGGATGAGCCTCAGAAGTTCGAAGACCTTGCTTTTGATCTGCTCTTTTTTGGGGCGGATCTTCCGGGCTTTCACCCTGATGCCGAAGGCAACATTTTCGAATACGGTCATATGACGAAAAAGCGCGTAATGCTGAAAAACAAACCCAATGTTGCGTTCACCGACACGGCGCTGGGTTACATCCTCGCCATTGAACAGAATCGACCCACTGTCGGTGGACTCCAGACCGGCAATAATCCTCAGAATGGTTGTCTTGCCGCAACCGGAAGGGCCGAGAAGAGCCACGAGTTCACCGGACGGAATCGTTAAACTCACATCTTTCAGTGCCTTGAATCTGCCAAATTGTTTACTGATACCGACAATCTCTATGTCCATATAACAGTTCCTTTGTCTCTTTAGAAATTATACTGATCGACGCCCCACTGTAACAATTGCTTTTGCTTTGCTGTTTCTTTATGTCTCTTCTCGCATCTTCCATCCAACGAGGGATTTCACCGCCAGGGTAACGAGGGCCAGCATCGCCAGCAGAGATGCCACGGCAAATGCCGCCGCGAAATTGTACTCGTTGTAAAGAATCTCCACATGTAGCGGAATGGTATTGGTTGATCCCCGAATGTGACCGGAGACCACCGACACGGCGCCAAACTCCCCCATGGCTCTGGCATTGCAGAGAATCACCCCGTAAAGAAGCGCCCATTTGATATTGGGCAAGGTAACCCGGAAAAAGGTCTGTAATCCGCCAGCGCCAAGGGTCAGGGCTGCCTCTTCCTCTTCCCGTCCCTGGGATTCCATGAGAGGGATCAGTTCCCGCGCTATGAACGGGAATGTGACAAATATGGTAGCAAGGATGACTCCCGGAACTGCAAAGATAATCTTGATGTCATGTGCATAGAGCCATGGACCAATCCACCCCTGGAGGCCGAAGATGAGGACATAGACCATCCCCGAAATAATCGGTGACACGGTAAACGGCAGATCAATCAAGGTAATGATCAGGCTCTTTCCGGGGAATTCGAACTTGGCGATAGCCCAGGCGGCCATGATGCCAAAAATCAGATTCAGGGGCACACTGATGGCAGCAGCCAAGACCGTAAGCTGAATGGCCGAAATGGCATCCGGTTCACTAATTGCCGACAGATACACGGCCAGCCCCTTCTCCAGGGCCTGGGAGAAAACCGCAGCCAGGGGGATAAGAAGAAAGAGGCCGAGGAAAAGGAGCGCCGTGCCGATCATCAACCACCGTACAGCCCATGGTTCATCCATCCCCGTCCTGTGCGGCCGTTGACTTCCTTTGGTCGATATCCTGGCAGGTTGCATCCACGAATCCTTTCAGTATTCTACGTATCTCCTGCTCGATTTCTGGAGAAGGTTGATGACGAGAAGCATGCTAAATGAAGCCATCAGCATGACCGACGCGATGGCTGTTGCACCGGCATAGTCGTACTGCTCAAGCTTGGTGAGAATGAGAAGGGGCGTGATTTCCGAAACCATGGGCATATTGCCGGCGATGAAGATAATGGAGCCGTACTCCCCCACCGCCCGGGCAAATGCAAGGGAGAACCCGGTCAGGACTGAAGGCAGGATGGTTGGGAACAACACACGGGTGAATGTCTGGAATCGATTGGCTCCGAGGCAGGCGGAAGCTTCTTCGATTTCCGTCTCCATTGCCTCCAGGACCGGCTGAACGGTTCGTACGACGAACGGCAAGCCGATAAAGATCATGGCCACGAGAATGCCGAGAGGGGTGTAGGCGATCTTGATGCCATGGGGCTCCAGCCACTTGCCGATCCAGCCGTTCGGGGCATAGACCGTAGCTAACGTGATTCCGGCCACCGCAGTGGGAAGGGCAAAAGGAAGATCTACCAGAGCATCCATGATTTTCCTCCCGGGGAAACGGTACCGGACCAGGACCCAGGCAGCAAGCAACCCGAATATGGCATTGATCACCGCCGCCGCAAGTGCCGCACCGAAAGTGATCCGGTACGAAGCGACCACCCGGGGAGAGGTAACGGCCGTGATAAAATCGGTCCAGGAAAGGGTTGCCGCCTTGAAGAAAAGCGCCGAGAGCGGAATGATGACAATCAGGCTGAGATAAAGGATGGTGTAACCCAGTGTCAGTCCGAATCCGGGGATGACATTGTGCTTGATGACTGATTTCATCTCTTATTCCTTGTCGTGTGTTCTATTGTTTGCCTTCGTTCGTTTATTTGACAGGCGCGTATATCTGGTCGAACACGCCGCCGTCGTTGAAATGCTTTTTCTGCGCCGTTCGCCAGCCGCCGAACAGTTCGTCGATCATAAAGAGATTCACTTTGGGGAAAATCCTGGCGTACTTCCGGGCCACTTCCTTCAGCCGCGGACGGTAGTAATGCCTGGCGGCAATCTCCTGCCCTTCGTTGGAATAGAGGTATTCGAGGTAAGCCTGGGCAACCTTGCGGGTGCCCTTCTTGTCAACCACCTTGTCCACGATCGTTACCGGCGGTTCGGCCAGGATACTTATAGACGGCACGATGATTTCGAACTTGTCCTTGCCAATCTCGTTTACGGCAAGAAACGCTTCGTTTTCCCATGCCAGAAGGACATCGCCAATCCCTCGCTGGACAAATGTCGTCGTAGAGCCACGCGCTCCGGAGTCAAGTACCGGCACATTCCTGAAGAGTTTGGCGACAAAATCTTTCGCCTTCGCCTCATTTCCCCCCTTCTGCTTCAGAGCGTAGCCCCATGCAGCAAGGTAATTCCATCGCGCACCACCGGATGTTTTAGGGTTCGGTGTAATCACTTTGATACCAGGCCTGATAAGGTCATTCCAGTCCTTGATATTCTTCGGATTTCCCTTGCGCACGAGAAAGACGATGGTGGATGTATAAGGCGAACTGTTGTAGGTCAGGCGCTTCTGCCAGTTTTCAGGGATCAGCTTCGCCTTGTTATAAATCTCGTCAATGTCGTATGCCAAGGCCAGGGTCACCACATCCGCCTCAAGCCCATCGATCACCGCACGCGCCTGCTTTCCCGATCCCCCGTGGGATTGTTTGATTGTGACATTCCCCCCGCCATTTTTTTTCCAGTATTTTGCAAAAGCGGTATTATAATCCTGGTAAAGCTCACGAGTCGGGTCGTAAGAGACATTGAGCAGGCTAACGTCCGCCGGCGCCTCTGCCGGAAGGAACAAAACGAATACCAGAATGATCGTAAACAAAACGCTTTTTCTTACCATGATGCGCCTCTTTGGGTTGTTTAACTTCTGATAGTAAAGTTTCTTAAGGAGTTGTTTGAGAGCCTAAATATCTCGCGATTTCTCCATAAGTCCTCCATGTCCCTCTTTGACCTTTTCTGTCTTAGTTTCTTCTTCAATACAAGACCTTTGAAAATCTGCACTTTGTGTCATTGCGAGGCGCATGAGCGCCGCGGCAATCTATCTGATGTCAATAGCTTATGAGATTGCTTCACGGAGCCTGTACTGAGCGCAGCGAATGTGTTCGCAATGACAAATAGGGTGTTTTTCAAAGGTCTCAATCCGTCATTCATAGAATTTGTTCAAGCAAATCAGGAGATATGGGGATGGAGATTCCATCGGCAATCAATTTCTTGGCGATCACATCCATCCATTCCCTGGAAAAGGAGATATCGCCAATTTTTATGAGGCTGCCATCCCCTTTTGGCTCGACCACATACCCGTTGATCTTGATACTGACCGGCCTGTCTTCGCCTTTTAATTCAAGTTCGATTGCTATAGATTTGCTTTTTGAATCAATGAGTATTGATGTCATTACGCCAAACTCCTTAATTAGTTTGTTATTCAACAAAGAAAGCAGCAGGTGATTGCCTGTTGCATTGTCTGCGCGATAGGCAACCGTCAGAATCTTGCTCTGCAGGGAATTTTTCATGCGGAGCCATAAGCGGTTGATTTGAGTCCGCTTGTCTCAAATGGTTTTCGGCTTGCTTTGCAGATTAGAATAGGATTTCTGAAGGGCATCATTTTGATTCATCTAAATATTCGGCAATATAACCATAGACACGTTCAGGCAGCTTCATCTGTTGCCAGGCGCCGAGTCCCGCAGTGATGGCCAGTGGCCAGAGAACAATGGTGCTGAGTAAACCGACTGCTGCCTTGTCAAACCATCGTCCATTGCCGATTTCCACATTAACCATGTTCTCGACCTGATGGAATACGATATGAATGACGGTGGACATCCCCAAGGCTTTCCGCCATCCGCCGACTTTTTCGATCTGAAGGACGATCCCTCCGTCTTCCATCTGAAGCCTCTGGTATTTGAAACCTTCGGCAGAAAGCCAATCCTGCGTGGCACGGGTCAAATCCTGAAAAATGGAAATCGGACAAAAAAAACTCCGGCTTTGCATCATGGTATGATCTCCTGAAGAATTTTCAATTGTCCGATGCGGTTTGCCGGCGCCATAATCAAGTATTCAAAAAGGGCAATTACCCAACTTAATAGCGCGGCAAAAGGCCAGGGATTGCCGGAAAAGTTCTTGAGGTGTCCATACCAGGCAAAGGTCATGAAGACATTGCTGCAGCATGACATGAAGGATAAAATATATGATTTCACCCGGCATTGATAATCCATCTCACGCAAAAAATCAACCAAAGATATTCTCAATTATCCTGAATCCAGGGCGAATGAACTGTCCGTGAGAGATCTAGCGATTTCGCCGAAACACGACTATCCCCGAAGCCTCCTTGATCCCAACCTCCTTCGCACATTCTAAAATTACCAACTTCTGCTCCTGATTAAATTGACGGATCTATTCCATCTCACTTTCCCCTTCTCATATTTCGTAGAAAGTGTTACCTTACATCAACTCAAATTTTCCGGTTTCCTGGCAGCACTGAAAAATTGTGTTTTTTTATGTTTTTTGTACTTGACAGGGGTAGGAGAGAGTGGTTAAACTAATAATCTATTTATAGTTTTTTTGCCGTAAATCAAGGGGGTTTCCTTAATCCATGAGCGTTGAAGAGTTGACGGACAGAAAAGAAAAAATTCTTGAAAAAATCGCGGGAAAAGAAAAGCAACTGAAGAAAGGGCGCTTCTATGCGGAATCGTCCCTTGATGTCGTTTTCATGATTGACACAACGGGAAGCATGGACCCTTACATTGATGAGGTAAAACAGAATATCATCAGGATTATAGAAATTGTCCTGGAGTATTCACCAAAGGTCAGGATGGGTTGCGTTGCTTATAAGGATCATGGCGATGAAGGAGAGGATGAATTTTATCTGACCAAGATCCTGCCGTTGACGTTCGAAAAAAAAGAAATCATCGAGTTCATGCGCTCGGCCGGATTGTATATCGGCGAGGGTGGCGGCGGTCCGGAGGCGGTGGAGTGTGCTCTGCACGAAGCGGTGGCCTTTACCTGGGATAGAACGGCGCCCAAAGCGATTATTCTGATCGGCGACAAGCCGCCCCACGGGGTGATGGACGGCCTCACGATCTGCACAAAAATGCGCGATTACCGGAAAGAGGTGAAGGCGGTCAAGGTCAAGAGGATCAAGATATATCCTATTTTATGCAACAATATATCCGAGACGGAAGGTAACTTTCGCTGGATGGCCAATGAAACAGGCGGAAAGTTCTTTTACCTGAAAGAAATCTCCGACCTGAGTGACCTTCTGATTGCCATCTGTTTGAAGGAAACAGGCAAGTTGCCTTATTTTGAAAAGAAACTGCTCTCGTATGGGGATGAAGTGCCGCTGTCAAAGAAGTTGCTTTTACAGCAACTGAATGATGGAGCAGTGGTCAAACCTTAGTGAGGCTGTAATACTTTTCCTCTCACCGTGCCGCCTCAGGTGGGGGGGGGGTTACGAGGCCGTCATTTTTATCGGCGAAGGAAAGGAGGAGCAGGCATGAAGGAAGAAGCGATGGAAAAAAAGATCGATACCGATACGGAAAAGAGTCATTCCGGGAAAAAAACGTTCACGGAGATTCTGAAGTTGAATGCCAAGAAGCTCGCGGCTAAGGATTGCAAGGGATGTGAAAAAAAGGAGAAAGCTGTGCATGGTGCTGCGCATAAAGTTGCCGTGCTGGCAGGCACAACAGCCACGGGTCTGGGTGTGGGGCTTACCCTGGGAGTAGGAGCCCTGGCGGCTGCAGCGGTTGCTGAAATTGCAATTCCGGCCGTTTTGACGTTTAAGGCGTTCGGTTTGACATGTACTGCCCTGGGATTTTTAAAAGGCGTCAAGGATACGGGGGGAGCGAAGGAACTTTTTAAAAGTGCAAAGGAAACGGGCAGTGCGATAGGACTTTTGAAAGACACAAATGATTTAAAATAGAAGGCGCAAGGGGCATGAAATTTAGGTCAAGCTACATCATACTATTGATGTCTATCTTTCTGGCGGGTGTTTTTCTGGATCAGAACAGGACGCCGGTGCCCATTAAAATAATCTTCGGGAATCCGTTTCATCTGGAACTCACCCTCATCATCATTGTTAGTATGGTGGTCTCGTCGGTCATGACGATTGGTGTCATATTTATGATAATAAGAAGAAAAGATAAAAAAACGAATGCAGCGAAACCATCACCGGGGGAAGGGTGATTTTTAGAGGAGATATGTATGAGCGAAGATGTCAGGTACAAGATGCAGCACCTGGGGGATACTTTTGTCGATGCCTTGTCAATCGTGGTTGATTCTGCAATAAAACACGCCAAAAATGTTGTATTGACATACGATATCCACGACCTCAAAAAGAAGAAACGTCAATGCTTAAGCCTGATCGGCAAGAGAATTGTTCAGGTGAAAAAGGCTGGTCTGGCGGACTTGAAAAGGGATGATAATTTAGTAGAACTGATTGCCCGAGCAGTGAAGATAGACAACTACATAGAGTCTTTCGAGGAAAAAAGAAAAAAGAAAATGACGATGTATGGCTGCGAAGGCAAGGCTGTCTGATTCCATTTTACATTCAAGAAGGAGGCAAGCTATGTCAAAGGTTCTGATAGGAATATTTGTGGTCGTCTTTGTTGGCGCCGTTGTTTATGAGGTAGTCAACAGGACGAGACCCGATCTTACAGAGAAATTCGAAAATAAAATATCCGATGGCCTGGACAGCATTTTATCGCCGTCAGAAGCGATAGCTTAGCGATGAGATGAGAGACCTCCTTAGGCTAATCGGCCATCCCCTCGTCATTTTCGTATTGATTTGTGCATTCCTGTGCATCTATTTCGTTTATTTGAGAGGGGGCAATCCGCTTTCCTTGATTGTGCCTTCAGCAAAAACGGAAGCGGCAGCGGAACGGAACGCTGAACCTCAGAACGATCTCAACGCTGCTCCTTTGGCCGGGCCAGGTGGCCAGCAGCCATACCCGCTCAACCCGCAGAATCCCGCTAATCAGCCGAATCAGCCGGGCGTTCTGCCGGGGAATCCGGATGCTGTTCTTCCAGCCCAGCTAAATCAGAATGCCCCCGTGCAGCAGCCTATTGCCGCAACGGATAAGGCGTTGATAGAAGGACACTGGATCGGAGGGGAGGTCATTCCTTTAACAGCAATGATTGCCAAGGCGAATTCCATCCCGCCGGACGTAGTAGGGGTCTTGATCGACGAAGTGACGCTGCTCTCGGCGGAAGCGGGATTATTGGCAGGCGATGTTATAACGGCGATAAACGGCAAGAAGGTAACAGACCTGAAGTCGTTCCAGCAGGCGACCAAAGATGTGGCCCAATCGAATCGGGCCACCGTATCCGTTTACAGTGGCGGTAAAAATAAAAACATCATGGTTTTCAGTACCGAAGTTTTGGGAATTGCCCAGATGGAAGGCGCCCCGATGATCCAGGCTACAGATAGAAGTCCCCATGCCTACTATGGGCCCTGTGACAAATGCCATGTCATTTCCAAGAACCCCATCAAGACCAAGACTACCGTGAATCCTAATGCCCTGAATCCCAATGAACTGCTTTTAGACGCAGGTGATAACCTGACAAAGGTTGCCCCGACTATCCGCAGGGGTACGCCGCCGCCTCACCGGCCGAGGGGAACCTGTACATTATGTCATGTAGTGTTGTAAAATCACCGAATGACCAAGGTTGTGCCCGGTGTATGAAGAATGCGCCGCTGGTGGCCGCCCTTCTTAATCTCCTGCTGGCGATCTTTTTGATCATTATTGGTTTTGTAAGCGGCAGCAAGGCCATCCTGGGCAGTGCCCTTTATTCTTTCAAGGACTTTGTAACTACCCTGGCGGTGTTTATTGGCATCAGGGTTTCCGAAAAGCCCGCAGACGGGTCTCACCATTATGGACATGGCAAAGTAGAATTCGTGGCAATGCTCTTTATCGGGGTTGCGATTTTGATTGCTTCCCTGTTTCTTTTTGTCCATTCCGTCAGCGATATCTGGGCGGCCTGGCAGGGTCAGATTGACGTTCCGAGACTTATTGCCCTCTGTGGGGGGTGCATATCCGTCATTGCCAACTATAAAATCTACACGTATTTGCGTTGTGTCGGAACCAGGCAAAACCACCCGGCCATTCTGGCAGCGGCGAAACATCATCATTCGGACGCAATGACTTCGGTTTTTGTAGTACTGGCCGTCATCGGGGCCAATATGGGCCTCTTGTTTCTTGACCCGCTCGTGGCGGGTTTAGAAACGCTGGATCTTATGTGGTTAAGTGTCGTGATGCTTAAAGATGGTCTCAATGGCGTGCTGGACAGCTCGGTTCATGCAGTGGGAATCAAGTCGGAAATAGAATCGATTGCCAAGCTTGTCCCTGACGTCCGCAAGGTAAGCAGTGTTGGTGTTCGACAGTTGGGGCAGGATCGCTGGGTTGATATCGCCATTAAGGTGGATCATGACAAGTCTGCAAGTGAGGGCTATCTGATCGGCCTGCGTGTAAAGGAAAGCATTATGAAGGCAATGGATTATATTGCCAATGTTTCTGTTTCCATCGAACCGTATATGCCGTAGAGCGCCATGGCTGATAAGAACCGTCCTCCTTTCAAAGGGAATAAGCAGAACGTGGTCAATGATGACGTGCATCTTTCATCAGTCGGCAAAGGGATGAGCAAACGCATTTCTTGGGAAAAGGTTGTCAAGGCTGCCGTTATCGGCTTTTACTTGATAATTTTTTCTTTATATGGCTTGCGTACGTACAACGAGCTGGTAGATATGGAGCACTTTCTCGAAGTAGCGCACGGCAGGCTGCTGGTCGAAATGCAGCGGAGACAGGTTGTTGTTGCCGGATGCCAGAATGCCGTCTCGATGTACGCGAACATGGAGGAGAAGCTCCAGGACCGTCTGATTGAGCTGCACAGACTGACCAAGACCCATGGTCCAGGGGCAGAGATCGTAAAGGACGAGGCATTGGAGATTATAAAGCTGGGACGCGAGCTGGATCTGTTGATAGAAAAATATCCGGGTCTGAAATCCAAGGGACCTTATGTGTTATTGATGGAGACGCTTCAGCAAACCGGGTATCAGGTCATCACGGAGAGGTTGAACTATAACAACTGGACATACAACTATAATATGGAGTGCCTCCTTTTTCCGCACCGGATTCTGGCGGTGCTGTGTGGTTTCAGGGAGAAACCTTTTCTGCAGGGGCCGCTGGATTATGCGTCTCCGAATTATTCGTTATTAAAAGAACATTGATGGTTCAGGGAAAATGATGTTCCGGAGAATAAACTTACAATGAAATACGCTGAGTGTGCAAGATGCGGGCAATTATCTCCCCGGATGAGCCTCATCGGGAATATCATTGCGGCCACATTCAAGATTTCTGTGGGACTGCTGACCGGCAGCAAGGGCCTTGTGGCCGACGGCGTACATTCCATCGCCGATGCCTTCGCGTCCGCTTTTATCCTTCTGTCTCTATACATTGCGGGGAAGCCTCATGACGAGAGTCACCCTTACGGCTATGGCAAGGTGGAATACATCAGCACCCTGCTTGCCGGAACCTTTCTGTTTGTCGGCGCCTCCCTGATTATGGTGGATGACGTGCTGGCGTTTGTACACGGTATCCATGACACGCCGCTGAATGCCGCCTTGCTTGCCACGCTGTTGTGTTTGTTCTACAGTACTATGTTGTACAAGTCAAATATCTGTGCCGGCACGCAACTCGGAAGCCCGGCGATCATCGCGGACGCTTATGAAAGCCGGGCGGACAGTTTCTCGGCAGGAGCCGTGCTCATAGGCCTTATCGGGACCAAACTGGGTTTTATTTATGCCGATGCCATTGCTGCTGCTGTTGTGGCGCTGTTAATCTATCGTATGAGCATGGAGATGTTTCTACAGGGTATTCACGGTCTGATAGATTCTTCTCCCGATAAAGGAATCATTGATCGCGCCGTGAAGACGAGTCTTGCCATAGAAGGGGTTGAAGGGGTCAGATCTATCCGTGCCAGGCGTATGGGGCAGAAGAACTGGATCGATTTGATTATTGATGTTTCCGAGAAGAAAACGATCCTGGAAACCCATATGGTCAGAGAAAATGTAAAGAAAGCCATCATGGAAAAGATTGAGCAAATCGGTGGTATATCGGTAAACTGCTTTCCCGTCAAAAAGACGATGTTCGGGAATTATTGAGAGAAACGCGCGATCGGGTGTGAAAGAAATATTGATAACGAATGATTATTTGGAGGAACAATATGGACGCAATAAACACAACTGAGTTGAAGTATTATGGCAAGGCACTTGCCATAAACTTTAAAAAATTTCTGGACAGGACCGTTGATAAATACAACAGTCTGTTTACCCTCGATCCGGAGGAGTCAAAGGATATCCTCCTCGAAATCAGCAAGGAAATGGAGAAAAAGGGGGACCATAAGGGAGCGGGGGAAATCTATAAGAAAATACTTTTGTCTGAACCGAACAACGTCAATGCGCTTTTCAAGCTGGCCAAGGTTTACAATGATATGGGTCAGTTCAAGGAAGCCGCGGAGGCTCTAAAGAAAGTTGTGGTCCTGGACAACAGTATTGCCCAGGCCTTTTATCTCCTCGGTTCCGCCCATTTTGCCCTCGATGAAAACAAGGAGGCGATGGCTGCCCTCCAGAAAGCCGTGGAACTCAACCCCGGTTATGCCGAGGCGTATTACAAAATTGGCCTCATATTTGATGCCCGGTCCGATCATGACCGGGCCATTGAGGCCTATCAGAAGACGATCTCCTTCAGCCCCGATTTTGTCAGGGCCTATCAGAGTCTCGGTTTTGCCTATGAATCGAAGGGGATGCGGGATGAGGCGGTGAAGTATTTCAAGAAGGCCATTGATATCGAAGAGAGACGTAGCGGCAAATAGCAGATTAAAAGAGAGATTGTGAAAAATAAAGGAAGGAAGGAGAGGTTGTTATGATAAATATAGTTTTCGCTATTGTAGCCATATGTTTGGGGATCTGGGGACTGATAAACTACTGGTGGTACACCGTGGATGTCGTCATTGCAATATTTCCCCTGGTGCTCCTGTTCGTCGGGATCATAGCCCTGCTGGCCGGCCTGAAGAGCACGGGACTGAAAGCAAATCTTATGGAAGGAAACAAAAAGGCAGACTCAACTGAGCCGACAACCAGGAAAAAAGACGAGTAGGAGTGGCTTATCATGGGAACGGAAAAAAACTCTGATGATATAGGAAAAACTGCTGCAACGCCTTTGGAGCGGTGTCCAAAAAACTTCAAGCCGTGGATATTGGCGCTGGTGGTTATGGTCATAGTTACCCTCGGTTGGGCCATTTATGAGGCGCAGCAAAGAGGGGGAGGGCTCGGACGGTTATTTAAGGGACGCACCCTGGATGGTGTAGGCAGATACGGCGATCAGACGGCATTGACCACCGCCGCGCCCGGCTCCGCTAAAGCGCTTCAAACTTCGTACCATGGCATTATTGACGATACCAGACCGGCGGTCATCAGTATTGACGCCGTCAGTCAGGGTCAAAATGCCAATCCGGGAGATCCTGTCGCCAATTACACCAGAATTGGTTCCGGTGTGATCATCGATCCACGGGGGTATGCCTTAAGCAGCCTCCATGTCGTGGAAGGGGCTTCTTCCCTGAAGGCCACTGTATATGGCCAGGCGGGGGCGCTTGAATACCCCCTCAAGATCGTCAAGGCGGACAAGACGTCCGATCTGGTCCTTTTGCGGATTCAAGGGGATGGGCCTTTCCCCTATGCGAGTCTTGGGGATTCCAATTCGGCAAGAACGGGCGATATCGTTATTTCCATAGGGAGCCCTTTCGGCTTTGAGCAGTCCGTTACATCGGGCATCATCAGCAGCCGGAACAGGACACTCAATGTTGGCGGGATGGTTTATGAGAATCTGATCCAGACTGATTCTTCCATCAACAAGGGTAGCAGTGGCGGACCGCTGCTCAACGCCAAGGGGGATGTGATCGGGATTAATACGGCCATTTATTCGTCGAGCGGGCAATTTGTCGGCATCAGTTTTGCGGTTCCGATAAACAGATCTCTTGATCTTCTTGGCGGCGTCATCGATTTACAGAACGTACCGCCCCCTGTAGCCAAGGGTCAGCTTGCCGCGTGGAGCAAGACGGGCAAGCAGGTAGGCAATGCCTACCGGTTTCCTGACGGGCAGACCCTGACTCCTCCGCACAACTACCGGGGGGTGTGTACCGACTGTCATCCGCAGTTTCTAACGCCGGGATTTGATCCGAACAATTTCGGTACAGGGCGCGGGACTGTTCTCCCTGCTGCTCCGGGGCAGGGGCCGAATCAGGTTTTGGGTCAGCGAAGGTATCTTGGACCGGGATGTCAACCCGTTCCGGGTCAGGCGTTGAATCAGGTTTGGGGTCAGCGGGGGTGTGCAGTTGCGGGCCCCAATGGTATTTCCCTGGGTATGACGGTTTCCGATGTCGATGGTGTAATCGCAGGGCAGAACAATATGATGAGCCCCAGCGGCGTTTTTGTCACAAGCGTCACTCCGGGCACGCCTGCCGATACGGCAGGTCTGCAGAGGGGCGATGTCATTACCAGGGTGGACGGCAGGAAAATTCAGGATAGCAACAGCTTCATTACGATTCTGGGAGCACAAAACGGGTCCAGTATGGACCTGGTGATCTTGCGGTTCGGTGTCAGACAAACGGTCAAAGTCACGCTGGCGCAAGCTGGGGCCGCACAGGCGGTGGCAGGAACTGCGATCCAACAGCCGACGGAATTTACCTGGCTGGGTGCGGAGATAACCCCCTTACCCCCCGGTACCGGTAAGGCCGGCGTCTATGTCGCTGAGTCTTTAGGTTTGTTTGCGGAAGCCGGCGTCAAACAGGGAGATGTCATCACGGGGATGAATAATACCCCGGTAACGGACATCTATTCATTCATCAGCCTGTCGAAGACGGTAGATGTAAAAAAAGGAATTCTCCTCGACGTTATGCGTGCAGGATATCCCCTGTTTATTACGGTCAAGGGGAACATTGCTCAAAATCAGACAGTGCCGAGACCTATTGCGCAGAATGTCTGAGCAATCAGATTTTAGATCATGACCGTAGCCGGCGGCTTTGGTTATCAAGGAGAAGGGCATGGAACATATCTTTTTGTTCAGTTGACAGGATGACAGGGAAAAGTGGGAAGATGATCAGCAAGGATATGGGGCGTCTTCCGGAAATCAAAGAAGTGGTGGCCGAAACGTAAAGAAAAGCTGGGGCGCAACCATGGCTCCAAAATAACCATAAACGAAGGAGAAGGACAATATGGCGCATGAAATAACGGATGATTGTATTGCTTGTGGAAGCTGCACGGACGTCTGCCAATCGGGAGCCATCAGTGAAGGCAAGGAGAAGTATGTGATTGATGCCGACAAATGCACGGACTGCGGCGAGTGTGCGGATAACTGCGTACAGGAAGCCATTATTGGTGAACGCAAGAAATAACGCTTCCAGGAATCCACAGCACTGCCGGGGATTCACGGCGTTTGACTAAACATGAGAACGATTTATAATGGAAAACGTAGACGGATTAGCAGTTTATAGGAACCTGTCTAAATCATCATACCCCAGGAGACCAAATTCGTATACAAGAAATGTAAAAATGCCCCGCCAATAAGAAAATCCAATAAAAAATCAAGAAAATCATTGACAAATCTTTTTTTAGACCATAAAGTTTAAGCATATATTCAACAGACTGCATAAGCTAAAAGAATCAGAAGAAATAATACTATACGCTTTCCGGAAATATCAGGCCGATGCGACAGTCATGTTGCCGACGAAGACGAAGGAAAGGATGAGTGAATGGACAAGCGGGGTGTGTTGCTCAGCGGCATCGCCGAGGTTTTAAATGCGGGCGGGTCAGCGCTTATAAAACTTTACGACGCAGTGACTGCCATTACGACTACTGTTCTGCCGGGAGAAAAGGGAAACCTCCGGGCCCAGCTTAAAGAATATGAAAAGAAGATAGAGCGGCTGTACAGCGAGATAGGTAAAGAAGTTGTACTCCGCGCAGATACAGCGCATCTGTCAGCGGCAGGGGAGGCGGGGATAAAACGTGTTGCCGAATATCAGGCGGAAATAGAAAAAATCAAACAGAGTATAGAGAAAATTGAGGCGGAGGAAAAGGCAGCAGCAACGCAAAAAGCAACGAAAGAACGTTCTGCAGCGAGGGTGAGGACGGCGCCGGAAACGACATCGAAACCGATCGCGGACGCGGAAGAATCTGCCGTGACTGGAGTACCGGAGGGCAGCTCCGTATCGACGGAAGCTGCGACGGAAGCTGCGACGGAAGAAACAAAAGATGTCCTTGCGGAAGCGACCGAAACACCCGCGCAGGAGATGGCTACGGACACCGCCGTAGCTGCAGACGCTGAGACGAAAGAGGTAGCTACGACGGAAGTGTTAGAGACGATGCTGAAGGGTGATCTGTTGAAGTTATGCCGAGAAAAAGGAATTGAGGCTGACAAGCGGATGACGAAAGCCGTGATCATTGAATTGATATTGGGACGTTCATGATCATCCTTTTCAGGCAGCAGCGTAGGGTAAGATGCTGCTGGAACAGTTATTGCATCTATCTATCTATCTATCTATCTATCTATCTACCTATCTATCCATAACAACTTCATCTGCATTGCATTCAGGAGGTCCGTATTATGGAAGAAAAGGAACACACAGTCCCCATTGACAATCCCGAGATTTTATCCCCATCCTCTGATTCTCCCGACACCGAGGTCTCTGACAAGATCGGAAGCGCTTCAAGGAATTCCTTAGCGTCGGAAGAGAAGAACCCGGCTTTGTCGCAGCGATTGGCCGGGGCTTTCCGGGAAGGCGTTGCCTCCGCAAAGCCGGATTACGAAAAGCGCCCGGAGGTCAAGATACCACCCGCGGCCAAGAATAGGCCGCAGGAACCAAGTGATGGTGGGATACTGGACAGGGTTATCCAGGAAGGCGGCTCTGCCGCTGCCGTTGTCGGCGATAAGGCGGCAAGCGTGCTGGGCGCTTTCGTCGAACTTGTAAAAAAAGCGCCGGCCCTGACGCAACAATATGCGGAGGCCTTCCGTGAGGGTGCAACATCGGTGAAATCGCGAGAAGGCAAAGAGCGGCGTGAGGAAGCGCCGACAGCGGCAAAGAAAAAGGGGGCGCCATCGGACGGCAGGGCGATACTGGACAGAGTGTTTCAAGCCGGCGAATCAGCGGCGGGGTTTATCCGCGAAGCTGTCTCTATCGTGAATCCCGGTGAGCTATTCGGAACCGGACAAAAAATCCGCATGTGCAAGAAAAGAATTAACAACCTCTACAGGGATATCGGCAGAGAGGTGGTCAACTCCTGGAGCAGCGGGCTGGTTGAAACGGCAAAGCTGGCCGCACTGCTTGAAGAACTGCGGAAGAACGAGGAAGAAATCCTTAACAGGGAGGCGCATCTTGCCGAGGTTGCCGCGGCGAGAAAGACGGGGGCTGCCAGGAGTCGAGAGACCGTAAAAAAAGCGCCTGCGTTTACTCCGGTAACGGTTAAAGAGGATAGCAGAGTTGACACGGGCGTCTCAGGTGCAAAGCCGGACGAACCAGTTGATCATCCCGGGGACTTGCCCCAGCCGGAAAATCGCCAGGACGTTGCTCCCGGCGTTGCAGACTTGTTTGTTTCCGCAGTACCGGATTCTGAATCGCCGGAAAGCCGTTCCGTACCTAAGGACACGGTTGACGCAGAAGCTGCGCCGCAGGAAGAAGTGAGCGGTGGGGCCGATCGGGCAATGCCTGAAGAGCCTGAGGTGAGGCAGAAGAAAACAAAGAGGGATCCTCCGGGCGCGGGGGCGGTAACGCGTCCATCAAAAAGAAGGGGTGGAAGGCGGTGATCCTCCGGGCGCGGAGGCGTTAGGAATACCGGTTAACAAAAATGAATGATAATCCTGTGAGGGGATGTCCTTTCACGATGCCCCTTTGGGATGAAGATCTTCTAAAAAAGGTAAAGAGGGAGAGGCAACGATGGCTGATAGTGTCGATAATTTAAAAGGTGTTATGGGCAAGGTGTCAAGCGGGGTCACCAATGCTTTATGCAGCAGCATGCTGTTTGTGGTGAAGGCCTCAGGCAAATCCGTCGGCTATGCGGGTCGTGTCGCGGGCGGAGTTTTCAATGCCGCCAAAAAACTTGTGGGCTATGGTTCAAAAAAGTCGGCAGGGATGTTTACAGGAGGTCTCAGGAAAAAATTCGGTCTTACCAAAGCCGAGGTGCAGGCCAAGCTTGCCATTGTTGATAACAAGATTCGCGAGCTCTACCTTGAGATTGGCAAGATGGGATCGAGCAGCGATGATATTGACGGCGTTTTGGCAACCGCCGAGGCTGCGGTCATCATTGAAAAAATCAAGAAGCTTGAGGATGAAGGGAAAGCCTTGAATAAATATCTGGCAGAGGTCGAAACTGCCGAGCGACAGGGATTGCCCTTGGCGAAGTTTTCCGTTAAGCCCCGAGGTGCGATTGAGGGGCAGATTTTCAAACGGATGAGCTCGGTTGCCGTGAGCTGCACCAAAAAGGCAACGTTCACCCTGCGGTCCGACGCCATCATTTTTGAAAAGGCGCTGCGCGATCTTCTGGAGGCTGAAATGGATATCAAGCGGCTGGCCGTCAGCGAGCTCGGCAAGCTGGGCAACAAGCACGCTGGTCCAGTTCTGAAGGAAGCCCTTGCCATCAATGATCAGGAGCTGCAGGCAGAAATTATCAATGCCTTAATCCAGATCGATGATGGCGAAGTATTGCCCATCTGCAAGCGCTATATCAAACATCCTTATGCCGGCGTACGCACCGCTTGTGTCCGGGGGCTTTACAAGGCGGGACAAGCCGAAGCCGGGCCGCTCCTCATTGAGGCCCTTAAGGATGAAAATATGGAAGTGCGCAATTCCTCGGCGATGTTTCTGGGCTGGATTGAGTCGAAAGAGGCACTCCCGTCTTTATTGCAGGTAGCGGCTGCCGATACCGACCTGCGCACCAGAAAAAGCGCCATACAGGCACTGGAAAACATCCGGGATCAGGGTGCAGTGCTGCCGCTTATCCGGCTACTGAATGACGATGCAAAGGAAATCCGCGACAAGACGCTGGTTACCCTGGAAAGAATTACAGGAGAAACGCTGGCGGTGAGCAAAAGTGACGATGTTAAAGAACGTCTCGCCGATGTCAAACGCCTGAAGGCATGGTGGATAAAGAAGAAGTACGAAATCGCCAACAGCCATGAAACTCTCGCGCCGGCCGAAGCCGCAGTAAGGTCGGATGTGCCAGATACACAGGAACCGGGAACGCAGGCAAAACAAGGCGACGGTGTTGAGATCATTCAGTGAAGCATCCGAGTTGAGAGGATAAGGAGGGCCTCATATGCAGGTAGATGGGAAAAGGGATGGGGTTGCGATGGGCGTTGCCGCCGGCATAAAAGGGCACGAGGTGGATACCGTAGCAGCCAGTATTCGCACGCTTTATGAGATCATTAAGGACGTTGAAGCAGATATCCCGTTTAGTGCCATCCGGCAGGCGTACGCAGCGCCCCTGGATTTGCTGGTGAAGCTGGCCGGTCGGGACAGGGATGTCAATATGCTGGCGCGGTTGCATGCCGTCATATCCATTATGGAGACTGAAGATAATACAGCGGAGCAAAAGGGTCTGCTGATAGGGCAAGTTTCCCAGGTGGAAAAGATGTTGCAGGGTCGGACGGCTGCGTCAAAACCCGCAGCCAAAGGCATCATCACCGGACAGGAGGCACCGGCGCCAATCGATATGCCCCCTTCTGAACCAGGTTACTGCGAAGAGATCCTCCGCACTCTCCCTTCCATCGACGATCGGGAAGTGAAGATTTTGAAAGAACAGGGACTTCTTGATGCAGAGAGGTTGCTGAATACCGACGCATTGGAACTGGCCAGGATTACCGGAATTTCCACCAATGCGGCCTTCGAGATGAAAAACCTCTTGCGTCGCGACGCGGAGCAGCGTGCCAGCCAGGATGTAGTGCGCCGAGTGGCGGAACTCAATACGATCAATGAGCAATTGAGTGCGGAGTGCGACCGGATAATCACGACGAACAATACCCTGCTCATGAATAACAAGAATCTGAAAAGCCAGTATCCCGTCGTCTCTGACGAGTACGATCTGGAGATGAAGGAGTCAAATGCGCTCCAGAGCCGGGTAGTGAGCGCCCGCATAGAATCCAACAGACTCTCCACGGAAATCAACTTTCTCAGAGATGAGCATCAGAAACTGCTGGATATGGTCGAGGGAAAGCATTTGTTGCTGGATGATCTATTCAGGCGCTTCAACAGCATCCGGTCAAGTTTCGAGTTTGTCAGCGGCGAAACCGGCTTTGCTGAGGACGTTATAATGAATGTGGAAGGCTTGCTGAATAAAGCATTAATGCAGAAAAAATCGCTGAAAGACAAGATCGCCTCGTCAGAGGAATCCATGGAAAAGCTGTTTTCCGAGTTTAACGAGATTGTCAAAAAAGGGAAGATGGAATTTTATCGCAATATATGACGGATAAGATACAAATTCAGGCCAAACGGAGAAAGGGACGACAGTGAAAAATTTAGATGCTACCAAAAGGCAGACGCATGAAATCGAGTTTAATGATTTTGTGGTGGAAAGCACATCACGAATCGATGTTCCCCGGATATTGGAGCAACTGAAACGGATTTCTGAACTGAAAATCGATAATTACACCCAGATCTCGGGATCCAAATTTGAAAGCACCGTCAAGGAGATGTTTTCCATTATTAAAGAGCTTGAGGGGCATCTGCGCGATGTACTCACCCTGAATGCCTCACTCAGGGAAGAAGTGCAGGACAAAAGAAAGGTAAGAGAGGAACTCCAGAGGGAAAAGGACGAGGTGAAGCAGAAAATCGCCGCCCTTGAGCAATATTTCCCGCAGGTGCAGGATCTTGAGAGGAAACTGGAGATTACTATCGCGGAAGTGGATAGGTTCCGCACACTCTATAAGCTGGAAAAGGAAAAACTGACAAAGATCGAAGCCGATAACCGGGCAATGGTTTCGCTGATCGATAAGGTCAGGGAAGAACGCGATGACGCTTACCGGGAGATTGTCGTCATGGAAGATAAACTGAAGTCCATGAACAAAACCAATCCATGATGAAGCTGTAAAAAGAGGTTATCCTGACTTTTACGAAGGAATCAATCAGAGAAAAGGACCGTACCATGAGTGATCATAACGATACACCAGAGGGCACGCGCAATACAGGCAACATGCAGGCACAGCTGAAGAAAAAACTCATGAAAAGCTGGGATCACATGAAGCAGAGGTACCCGGTTGTCAGGAGTATGGACATGGTTAGAGGAGATCCTGACAAAGAGGAGTTTCTGCGAACCATCGACGGTTTGAAAAGCGCAGAAGAGATCGGGGCGTATTTCACCCTGGAGCCGAGCGAAGCGCACCTAATCTTTTCCGACCTTCTGCAACTGGAAGCCATCCGCTTCATTGAAGAAGCCGAGCGGTTAGCCTACCTGAAAAAGCACAATCTGGAACTCAAACAGAATTTTGATTTCCAGATGGCGGAGCACAAGCGCCTGCTCGGGGAGGAACTTTATCTGACCAAACGCACCAAGGAGAAAAAGAAGGCCATTTCCGAGCTGAAAGAACGTCTCCCGGAGCTGAATAAATCCCTGGAGGAGCACGAACAAAACCTTGCCAGTCTCAGACAGAACTACAATGCTCTGTGGGAGTCGAATTCGGAGCTCCTGGGTCTGGGAAAAGACATGAAAAGCAGAGAGCAGCAGATAAAGCAGGCCATTGAAATGCTCGAAGCGGAATTTCCCAAAGTGCTGAAAAAGAAGACCCGCGTGATCACCAAGCTGAAGAAAACCGAGGATGCGCAGAATCAGCACGCAACCGGGCATGATAAAATGGTCAAGCGACTCGTAGTGTACCGGGACACCGTAGATGAGATGCGAGATTACCTCGAAGATGCCAAGTTGCGTATCGACGATCTGATAAAGGACAAGTAGTGTTTCAGGGGCTATCTAAAAAAGACAAATATCCCATCCGATTAGAAACGGTTCGGGCGGCAAAGAGTGCCCTGTATAAGACCCTGAGCTACGATATTGAACTACTGAACGGCTATTACGGTATTTTCCCCGAAGCATTAGCGGGAGGACTGTTGCACGATTTGAAGCAGCTGCTGGGCAGTGGCATTGCTGGCGAGTTCCGCCTCGCATTTTATGATCCCGTGGATCCGGAAAAGGTTTATGTGGAGCGGAGTTACCGCTTGATGAACGGGAGAAAAGGTGCGGAAAATTTCCCCTATATAAAAAAGCACACCCTGCCCACGCCTTATGAATTTGACATTTATGTTTACTTTTCAGACCGGTTCCAGACCCTGAGCAAGGGCGAACAGGCGCGACTGTTGAGCGACTTCAATTTCAAGTGGTTTAACTTTGCCGGCGGCGTGAACGGACAGAGTGCCACCGTGGACGCCTTTTCGTCGTTGCCTGATAACAACAGGCGCAACCAGGCGGCATCCTCGAGCCGTCCTGATGACCGGCTTTTTGAAGAATTTAAAGAAGAGGGCATTGTCAACAACGATGATGCCCTTGCCAATGAGGCCTGTGTGACAAATACGCCAGATGCGGATGACAGTGGTTATCCCGGACGGTCCCCATCACTGGTCGGCGCCGGGGATAGGGAAACGGAGCTGCGGAGGTTGGCTGCTCCCCCGATATCCGCCGAGGATGGCGCCCTTTTGAGGCAATTTTCCTCAGACAACAGTCTATTTATTGCCGCCTATACGGATTCGCGGAAGTTGATCGAGAAGTTTACCCGTGTCTCCGCCCAGATGGGCTTGATCCCGCTACAGTGGACATTTTCCGAGGGATTCAGGGAGATGGGCGATCGGTATGCGGGCAAGTACTTGATCAACGAAAATTATTTGCTCCAGGCGAAATTCTCGCCGCTTTCGGCCCTCGGCGTTATCCGGAATGAATGCCAGAGCAATACCCTCTATCTGTTGGAGGATTTTCATTATTATCTGAAGCGGGAGAATCTGTCGGGTCAGGAATTCGTAGAGCTGATTTCCATCATGAAATCCATGCCGGAGGTGTTAAAACGCCAGAATAGTTTTGTGGTCATACTGGCGCCTACCCTGGAATTGCCCCCCGAAGTCGCTCCCATTTTCGGCATTATCCGGGATGAAGTGGCTGGCCGGCGTATGCACTTTCTGGAGCGGTTCGGCCGCGACCTCACACAGCAGGCTCTCGAGGGCAGGATCAAGCCGATTGTCGGCCGCGACCGGGAAATATATTCCTGCCTCAAGATACTCTCGCAGATGGAGGCGAACAACCCCATCCTCGTGGGTAAGACGGGTGTCGGCAAAACGGCGGTTGTGGAGGGGCTTGCTCATCTGATTGTGAAAAAGGAGGCTCCCGCCATGTTCAGGGATAGACGGATCATGGCGTTGAACCTGAACGCCATTTTATCCGGGACAAAGTACCGCGGGGAATTTGAAACCCGGATCGAGGGACTGGTCGAGGAAGTGAAGGGCAATAGCGGCCGGATTATCGTTTTTATCGACGAAATTCATACGCTCCTCGGCATGGGATCGACGGAAGGTTCGACAGGTGCGGAAAACATCCTGAAGCCTTCCCTGGCGCGCGGGGAATTTCCCTGCATCGGGGCGACCACCTCCGAGGAGTACAAGAGATATATTGAACCGGACAAGGCTCTGGCGCGGCGCTTTCAGACCGTTAATATTTCCGAGCCTGACGTTCCCCAGAGCCTGGATATCCTGAAAGGCATCAAATCTGTTTATGAAAATCATTATGGATTGAGGATTACCGATCAGGCGCTGGCAGCCTGCGTGGAAATGGCGGCTCGTTTTCTGCCCATGCAGTGTTTCCCGGGTAAGGCGATACGGATGCTGGATAGCGTTTGTGCGTCGGCTTCTCTTGCAGGCAAAGATTCTGTGAATGAAGAAAGCGTGGTGGAGGAATTCAACCGGCTATAAGAAAACCTCTCATTAAAGAAGGGGGATTACATGACAGAGCATCGCGTGAAAATATTGATTATCGATGAAGACGCAGCCTTTCTGGAAGAAGCGGTGACGGAGCTGTCCGGTCACTTCGCCGTGTACACGAGTGTAACCGGAGTAAACGGCCTCAAGATATTTGCGCAGCAGAGACCTCCCGTCGTGATTGTGGATGCCGGGATACCGGACATCCCCTTTTCCAGTCTTCTGGATGATCTGAAGGGGCTTGACGCAACGGTGCTGCGAATCGCTACTTCACGCGACTACCGGGCAATTGAAGAGCTGGTGCAAGCTATCGATACGGGTCTCATCTATAAGCACTTCAGAAAGCCCGTAAATTACTTCGATCTTATTGAGACCATCAACGCCAGAACGGTGAACTATCAAGCGGGGAGGGGAACTCATGAGAGCGCTGCCGCAAGCCCCGCATACGCAAAGCTGCACAATATCGTCGACAAAGCAAAAGAAACAGAGAAGCTCCGGAAGCAGTTGGAATCACAGATGGCCAAGATCAAGGATATTGAGGCGGAAAGCTTCAATAAACTGAAGGATGCCCTGGCAGAGACCCGTATGCTCCGGAAGAAGGTTGCGGACAACGAAGCGGTGGTCAGCGCTCTGCAAATCAGGAGTCTGGAGCTTGAGGAGCTTAAGAAACGCGACATCGACCGGGTAGAGTTGGAGCGGGAGACACTCAGGCAGGAGCTGAAGGGCTTGCGGGGTGACTATGAGCAACTCCTCAGGGAGATCAGTAACAGCAAGTCGGACAATGAAAAGCTGCAGAAGGAATTAAAAGCACTGCGTGCGGAAGACGTCGATTTGCGGGTTTCCGTGGCACGGGAACGGGCAGCGATGGTCGCGGAGCTGACGCGTGAGCGAGAAGAACTGGCACGGAAGAAGGACGAGGCCGAGCGGGTTATAGAAGTGCAAAGGGAAAGGAACAAGGCCGAACTGCAAGAGATGCAGGAGGCCTTTGAAGAAGAGAAACAGCAGACCAGAAGGGAGATTGAGAGGCTGAAATCCGGGCTTGAGGAAAACCGCAAGGCCAGTCTGGCGGAAATCGAGTCAAAACGTAAGCGGGTAGAGGAAGACCTGGCACGGAGAAAAGATGATGCCCAGCGTTCTATAGAAGTGCAAAGGGAGCGGAACAAGGCCGAGGTGCAGGCGTTGCGGGAGGCCTTTGAAGAAGAGAAGAAGCATGCCGCCTGGTTTGAGATTGAAGGACTGAAAACCGAACTGGAGAAGGATCGCCAGGTGAAGCTGGCCGAGATCGACCAGGAACGTAAGCGGGCTGAAGCTGATTTGAAAGCCTTCCGGCGACAAGAAGAGGTGGAAAAGGCCGCGATTGTGAAAAGCCTGGAGGAAGAGAAACAGAAAGCCGCCCAGGAGATTAGTCGGCTCAAGGCCGAATTTGATGAGCACTACAAGGCAGAGCTGCTACAGATCGAAGAAGATCGCCAACGGGCAAAGGAGGAAATTGCCGGAATCAAGGAACAGCTTGAAAAAAGAGTAAAGGAACAACGGGAGAAAGCCGAAGCTGAGGTGAAACGTGTCCGGGAATCCGCAGAAAAAGAGCGGGAAAGACTCACCAGGGAACTGGAAGTAACGCTTACGGAGATGAAGAAGGCGGCGGCGGAGGAAGCTAAAGAACTGAAGGCCAGCGCAACCCGCGACCTTGACCGTTTCAAGGCGTCGGCGAAGAAGAGGGAAAGTGAACTGGGTGAAGCCGTGACACAGGCCAGACGCATGGCCAAGGAAACGGACGAACGACTCAAGCTTACGGAAGGCCGGATTGAGGACATGGAGTCTGATATTGAAAAAAAGGAAAATGAAAAGGCTCTGATTTTGCGGGAACTGGAATCCGTGAAGGCTGATTTTACTGTCGCGATCCAATCCCGAGAGGCGCTTCTGACAGAGTTGGATGAACTACGCAACAGTATGAAGTGATCCGTGCTGACTTTTCATATGCAGTCGGAAGGAAAGGGAATATATCATGAGCGATTTAAGCAAGTGCGTTGCCATAGGAGGGGAACTGGGAACATCGGCAAGCAAGTTTTGCTGCGATGACACGATGGTACTTTTTTCGTCCGTCGTCGGCGATGCCCTCTCGGACAGCATGGAAAAGAGCTGGCGGATGATGAACCGGTCCTCTGATGATCGCTGGATCAAGAACCTTGCAATCTTTGATGAGAACCGCAACGCCTGGCGATATATCGGCGCCATGACGAGAAGCTCCGAAAATACGAACTGGTTCACGCACAAGGGGCTTATCCAGAATTACGATGATGCCTTTCTTGCCATCAAGGCGGGCCTGTTCCTGCTTAACCTGGAGATGGAAAAAAAGGGCAAACCCATCGAACAGGCAGGATTCGGCTTCGGCATCACCGTGCGCCACGGCGAGAATGTTCTGGAGCGGTTCCTGTCCTACATGAAAGAGCATCTCGACGACGAAGGCGAAAAAAAGTTCATTGCCATCAAGGCCAAAAACGTGGCCACGGGCATTGTGAGAGAGATCAGTATTCATCTGGATTTTTCTGTTATGCAGTACCAGGCCTATGGCGCTTACATGGCGCTCTTGTTCAGCAAGTACAATATGGATGTTTACAATACCTATGTCATCGATGTCGGTCACGGCACCTGGATCAAGCTGCCTATCATCGACAACGAGGCCGAGATCAACCTGGCGGATTCCATTACGGAGGGTGTCCACACCATTACGAAAAATATCAGTGAAACTATTTTTGAGTCCAGTGAGCAGAAATTTAAGATCCCTGAACAGCGGATCATGCAGCGGCTCCCCCTGAATAATTTCAAAATCGAGGTTCCCGGTGTCGGTGTTTATGATTTCAGCCGGCTGCTGGCGCGGGAGTCGCATTATATGGGCGAGCGTATCATGGAATATGTGGCACGGGACATCACGGCGCTGTCGCAAAAAGGGCAGACAATTGATTATTTCGTCATCATCGGCGGCGGCGCGCACCTACTCCATGATACCATCAAAAGTAAGATTGGCGCCTTTTTCGGCTGGCCGGAAAGTATTCTGGACGAGCGCGTCATCCATCCAAACAAGGTAGGGATTGACCCGCGCTATATCAACTGCGTGGGATTCATGCTGCTGGCGCGAGACCACATTGCGCTGACCATGGGCAAGGAAGTTGATACCAACTTCCGTATCCGGACGGTTGTGAAGGACTTGGAAGAGACCGGTCCGGACAGGGGCAAACCGGTAAAAGACGGGGAGTCGGCAGCGGTTGCGCCAGAGCAGGCAGAGGCTGGTCAGGAAATAAAATAGACGTTCTGACCAAGTAAAAGGAGGAAATTATGGGAGTGTATTACCTGGTAATGGATGCAGAGCTGATGACTCTTCTGAAGAAGTTTTCCCAATATCATCCCGAGGGCGCCAAGGAGGTGTTGAAGCTCGTTCTGAAACTGTACTTGAAACTCGTGGATAAAAGCCGCCGCAAGGGGAGCGATCCGCTGCTTGTTTTTCAGAACCTGGTGGAAAGAATTGTCACGGGCAAACTCTATGAAACCACCCAGGACAGGATTGAGCACATAGACAGCCTCCTTGAGGAACGACGGGCCGTGCCGGGCGATCACGATGGCGCCTTCTTCCATAAAGAGATTAGTGAAATAAAGGGCATGCTCAGAGAGATCCAGAGTACAGACTATGCGGCGGCGTCATACGCTCGTGGCATGAGGGAGTTTTCTCCGAAGGATGCCGCCAAGCTGTTGGACGTGGACAAGAACGTCCCCAGCCAGAAGACAAGAAAAAGCTATCGCGAATTGCGCAAACAAAGTGCGCCGAAAAAAATCGAATTCTAACCATGGTTGCCGCCTGAACAGGGTCTCAAGGGAATGTGTATCTGATGTCGTTAGGATGTGCGTGAAAATAATACTGGTTGATGTGGGAAGTTTTTATACCAAAGTGTACGTAATGCGCAAGTCCCCTGAAAATGGCGGCGGGGACCGGACTGATCAACCCTATCAATTTTACGGGAGAGGCTTTTTCCCCACGCTGATCAGTCGGGCTGGCGATATTGATAAGGGACGGATGTATTATGAGCACGGGGGAGATCTGTATGCGGTTGGTTATGACTGCAGCAGCGCTTTGAGATTTGAACAGATAATCCATGCGTTCGATGGCGAGGGGTTCAGCACTGACAAGGCTCTCTTAATTCTTACGAAGATCATCTTTGATTATGCCGACAACAACGATGACCTGGAAATCAATGTGATTGTTGACAGCCACCAGAGGGCGCAGGTTTTTGAGGAAATCGGGAAGGCGCTCAGCAACGGGAAAGTGGAAATTTCCGCGTATCGAGGTTACGATCAACGCCGCATTACGAAGCAGGTAACGATCAATCTTAATCTCTTGTCTTCCGGCGATGCCATCGTGGGGTTTCTGGAAAAAAATAGAATGGACTTTACGACGGCATTGGTTGTCGATGTTGGCTATAATAAAACGAAGCTGTATGTGGTAGATTGTGAGAAAGGTGTCGAGCTATTCCAGATTGAAAATTGTGGGGTATCCTTTTATTACGAAAAGATCGTGCATTTATTAGCGGAAGAGAATATAGATGATAATCATTTTTTGTGGCTGGTGAAGCAGATTGAGCTCGGTTGTGAGGAGGTTGAAGTTCGCAGAGAGAGTAAAGGTGCAATGATGGGCAAGGCAGCGGCGCTCTTAAACGCTTTTCCCCGACACTATGATATTTCACTGGTCATGGAAAATGTACGCTGGGACCTGAACAAGGAGTTCAAAAGGTTCACGGCTGATATGCTGACGTCATATTATGCAAACAGGGTGGAGTGGCCTGCCATGTTGGTTATAACGGGCGGTGGTGCATCCCTCAATGGCGATATCCTTCGCCTTTCCCTTGAGGAAAGCGGTTATTGCTTTAAGGACGTCTATATTGAGAAGCAGCCTATATACACGATCCTTGAAGGGGCAGGTTACGTCTTAGGTGCACTTCAGGCGGAACGAACACCAATCTGATATTAGAAAAGGGGGGAACCGATGGAGACAACAACGGGGAAAACGGAAGGGATGTCTTCGATCAAAGCATCCGATCTTATATATGAAGCCATCAAGGGTGCAGGTAAGGTCGGAGGTTACATACATAATATCCTTGCCGATACGATGTATTACGCCGGGAAATCTGTTGCCTTTGTTCGGAGTGTGTACTCAGGCATCAAAGGTTCTCCGAATAAAGAAAAAAGCGAAGAAGGGAAGCTTACGATTGTACGCCTTATAAGAAGTAATGCCGTAATTGATGAGCCTGACAGAAGAGAGTTTTATACTAACTTCGGCAGGGACATCGTGGAGGCGACGAAATCCGGCCTCGAAAGCGAGAACCTGACGATTATCGATCTGTCAAAATATTAAATGTAAAGAGTTTTCTATTGCCGACCGAAGTGAGAAACCTAAAAGGAATGGAGGGTGACATGGTTGAAGAAAATGACGACAAAAATGTGTTGAAGGACTTATTAACTGGAACCAGTGAGTCGGTAGATCCTCGTACGCTGGACAAATTGATCACCAAGGTCGACGAGCTGAAGGAATCGGGGAAGAGTCTTGAAGACAGATCTGTTAGCAGAAAAGCATATGGCCTTGATATTGGAACCAGCAGGATCGTCAGTATAAAGCGGGGGGATGACCCGGCCGGCGTGGAGTCTGTGAATCAATTGAACGCTTTTATCGCCGTCTCAGAAACCAAGTTCCTGAAGGATATGCTGGTAAAGAACCGTATGACGCATACCAAGATACGGGATGAGATAGCTGTCCTCGGCTATGACGCGCAGCAGTTTGCGAATACATTTAACAGCGAAATTCGCAGGCCAATGAAAAAAGGGCTTATTACGCCGGATGAGACCTACGCCATTCCTGTCATGAAGGAAATCATCAGCCTGGTCCTTCCCAAGCCGAAAGAAGTGGCTCAGCCCCTGTGCTTCAGCGTACCGGCCCCTGAGGTGGGATTTGAGGCGGATCTGGTTTTCCACGAAGGCGTACTGAAGAAATACCTGGTGGGGTTGGGTTACAAGGTCAAAAGCATTACCGAAGGGCTGGCAGTTGTGCTTTCGGAACTCGCCAATGACAATTTCACGGGTATAGGCATCAGCATGGGCGCCGGTTTGTGCAATGTCTGCTTCTCGTTCTTGTCCCTGCCGGTAATTGTCTTCAGCATAAAACGGGGCGGGGATGATATAGACACGTCCGTCGCACGGGTGATGCACGAAACGGTGAACCGTGTGCGGATCATCAAGGAAGAGTCTCTGGACTTTACGCGGACCCCCAAAAGCAATCTGGAGAATGCGCTCATTATCTACTATGACGACCTGATCCTGACCCTCTTAAACACCCTGACAACCATCCTCTCCCGGGCCGAGAAATTGCCCAGGCTTAATCAGTCCATACCTATCGTTATTGCCGGTGGTACGTGCCTGCCGAATGGATTCAAGGTGAAGTTTGAGCAGCTACTGAAGGAGGTAAGAATGC